>Ga0209502_10000171_pt1 | contig 71508 bp, 79 predicted proteins | sample ArcticOcean_MG_C_10_FD_187442 | JGI IMG/M metagenome (GOLD analysis project Ga0209502, IMG submission 187442) | Marine microbial communities from western Arctic Ocean - ArcticOcean_MG_CB11_90 (SPAdes) (version 2) | ecosystem: Environmental > Aquatic > Marine > Oceanic | place: Arctic Ocean... | reverse complement strand
AAGTGATGGCTACCTACACTGTGGTAGAAAGTAATGCCTTTTTAAACGGTACAGGAGCTTTACAACTTAGTGATTTTAGTTCACTGCCAAATACTAATGTTACTTTCTGTGGTCCTTTTCAGTGGGCTCCTAATGGAAGCATAGCTACGGCTACTTTTAATGCAGCAGGTATTTCATACCTTAATTCCACCCAACCAGCAGTCATGGCTACTCTTAATGAAAACTATGATCAGCCAAACACTACCCCACCAACATTTTTTAGTATAGATTTTGCAGCTCAAATTGCGCAAGGTTCTTCAAGCACTGTTGAGTTAAATATTACTTATACCCCAAATCCTATTAATGAAATTAATACTGCAGCTTTTTCAACTATTAATGAGATAAACACAGTTGCTAGATCAACTATATCTGAAGTAAATACTGTATAATGATTAGAATATTTAGATTTATCATAGCACTCTTCAAATATCTTATATGGGGAGACCAAGTAACTACTGATAAATATAACAATAGAATTTCTATATGTAACCAGTGTTCTGATAAGTGTGGTTCTAAGTGTTGTATATGTGGATGTTATTTAAATAAAAAAGCTAAGTGGTCAACTGAAAGTTGCCCTAAAAATAAATGGTAATAGTATGGGATGTGGATGCGGTAAAGCTAAAGAGAAAAACACAGAGAGGCAAACTACAGTTGCCAAAATAAGAAGTACTGTTAAAAAGGTTTGGGGCTCAGCACAATCTGAGCAACCAACTCATGTTATTAAAAGAATAAATAAAAAATAAATTTAAGATGGACCCATTAACATCAAAACCTTCATGTATAGAAGATTTAAAAGAATTAGTAAATAATTTAACTGATCGTGATGTTAATATTAAAAACCATATTAATTGTATTAAATCAGTTTTAGAAGATAAGAGAATTAAAAATGATGCTACTAAAATAAAAAAGATTAAACAAATACTTAAAAATGGCTAACGGAGAACAAAATGGTTGGAATGAATATTCTAAATTAGTAATTGCAGAATTAGAAAGGCTTAATGACGGTATAACAAATCTTAATGTTGAGATTCAAAATCTTAAACAACAGATAGCTGAACTTAAAGTTAAAGAAGACTTTGCTAAAGAACTTTGGAAATGGAAACAAGCAATTGATGAGGTTGCTTCCCCTAGCCAATTAAAATCTACAGTAAAAGATGTAACTGAATTGAAAACATTTAAAACACAAGCTATAACTATATGGGCGGTAGTTCAATTAATAACAACTGCTATTATAGCATATTTTAAATTTATTAAATAGTATATCTTTCAATTCTTATATTTTTTTGTTATAATTTATTTATAAATAAACTATAAAAATAAACAATATGATAAATGACTGGTTAAATCAAAATCCTGAAGATGGCTTCGATCCTAATGATCATGGTATTGAAATGGATGAGATTGCAAAACTACATGCTATGGCAGATATGAAAAGTGATCAAGAAATATGGGCAAGAGAACAAGCTAATAAATTTTATAATGATTTTGAAAGTTTAGATATTAATGATGCTATTAGTGCAGTAAATAATCTTTTAAAGAATAATGTACTAAATATTAATCAAGTTAATACTATGTTAGATAACATGATTTCTGTTTTTCAAATAGATGAGGAATATGAAAGATGTCATGTATGTAATGAAATAAAAAAAGGTTTAGACAATGATAGAATTTAATTCAGAAAATATTGAAGAATTAGAGGCTGAGGCTCAGTTAAGAGCGCATGAAGTTTCTGTATCTGTAACTAAGGCAGTACTTAAAGCTTTAGATAAAGATGTTGATAAAGTAGTTATTGGTATACTTAAAAATATAGATTTTGATTTAAGTGTAGAACGAAAAGGTTATTTAGAAGCATTAGAAACTAACCTAGTTAGATGTGAGGAAGCTGAAGAATATGAATTGTGTAAAGAATCAATTATTTGGATTAAAAAACTAAGAGCCTAATACACTTAAATATTTACCTTATATAATATAATTAAAGAAGATTAAACATCTTTAATGAACTGCTAGCTAATGCTAGCATTTTCTATTTATAGTAATAGTATTATAATTATAGAACTTAATTTAATTTTTAAAAGAAAAATTTGAGTTCATGAAATAAATAATAAAAATATCGTAAACGATGATAAAGAATTTTTTACTTACACTATTACTTTTATGTAGTACATTAACATATTCACAAAACAGTTGGTTTGATTTAGAAGTACAATTTGATGGCTTTGGTCCATCAGAATCATTTGCACTAATTACACAGGCAGGTGATACACTTGTTAATCATACACCTGCTGTAGGTTTTGAATTATATCAAACAACAGTCTTTTGTGATTCAGGTGATATTCAAATTTCATTATTTGATTCATTTGGAGATGGTTGGGGACCTACCACATCTGGGCAACCAACTGCTAATGTTACACTGTCAAATGCTTGCCAAGGTACTATATTAGATTTAGATGCAGATTTTGCATTTACACAACATGATACAGTTGTTAATTTATTAGCATGTCCTCCACCTATTTATGGTTGTACAGATTCTACTGCATTAAACTATGATTCAACTGCTACAGTAGATAATGGGAGTTGTATTTATCCAACACCAATTTCTGGTTGTATGAACCCTTTATCATCAAACTTTAATCCATGGGCTACTGTAGATGATTATTCTTGTTTACTTGGCCCTTCAAGTTGCCCTTCGGGTCAATCTTCATTACAAATTTTATTTACTCCAGATCAATGGCCACAGGAAACAAGTTGGATAGTATATGGAGATTCAGGAATAGTTTGTGAGGCATCTCAAGGAACTTACTCAGGAGTTACACCAGGAGTTCCAATTTCAACATTTGTCTGTGTTGATGAATTACAAGATTATTATTTAGAAATAAATGATTCCTATGGTGATGGTTTAGGAGGCTCAACATCAGGAGGAACTATGGATGGTAATCTTCAAATATTTGATTGTAGTGGTAATGAATTATTTAATTTAAATGATTCTGTTCCTAATTCAAACTTTGGAACTACCTTTACATCCCCTCAATTTGAAGTACCAACTGGGTGTACAACAACAAGTCCACCACAAGGATGTATGGATCCCTTATCTTTAGAATTTGATCCTCTTGCTGTAATAGATGATACAAGTTGTGTTACTTCAAGAATACAGGGTTGTACAGATCCAAATTCATTTAATTATGACTCTAATGCTAATACAAGCGAAGTAATAGAAGGTTTTTATAATTTACAAATTTTAGATGGTGCTTCTGATGGTTGGGGAGGTACTTGGTTAGGATTAAGACAAGGTAATTGGATTTCACCCCAATATCAAATGGGACCTAATGATGGAAATAGTATGTCATTTCCGGTTCAATTAAATGCATATCAACCTGTTTATGCTTATGTATTTACAACACAACAATCTATATTATCAATTAGTCAAATAGCATTTAATTTAACAGGCCCTGAAGGTGATACTATCATGGATGTTATTTACTGGGATGCAATTCCATTTCCATTTGTTTTAGAATCAGATTCAGTTCCAACATTTGGAGAAACATGTATACCTATAATAACAGGCTGTTTGGATTCTACTTCATTTAATTATATACCTCCTACAGGTGATCCTTTAGTAGATGTTAATACAGATGACGGTAGTTGTATACCAGTTATTGTAGGATGTATGAATCCATTAGCATTTAACTACGATCCTACTGCAAATGTAGATGATCCATCTTTATGTATACCAGTTATTGTAGGATGTATGGATTCTACTTCATTTAATTATGATCCTTTAGCAAATACACCAGGTAGTTGTATTCCAGTTATTTTAGGTTGTACAGATCCTACATCATTTAATTATGATCCTAATGCAAACACTAATGATAGTTCATGTGTTCCATTCATATATGGTTGTACAGATCCAACTCAATTTAATTATGATTCTACTGCAAATACAGATGATGGAAGTTGTATACCAATTGTTTTAGGTTGTACAGATCCTTCACAATTTAATTATAACCCTAATGCTAATACTGATGATGGGAGTTGTTTACCAATTGTTTATGGTTGTATTGATCCTACTCAATTTAATTATGATCCATTAGCAAACACAGATAATGGTTCATGTATACCAATAATTTATGGATGTACTGATGATACTCAATTTAATTATGATCCATTAGCAAATACTGATAACGGGTCATGTATACCTATAATATATGGATGTACTGATAACACTGCAATTAATTATGATGCTACTGCCAATACTGATGATGGTTCTTGTATTCCAATTTTGGCAGGTTGTACAGACTCAACTGCTTTTAATTATAACCCATTAGCTAATACTGATGATGGAAGCTGTATACCAATTGTATACGGTTGCACAGATCCTTCTGCATTTAATTATGATCTATTAGCAAACACTGAAGATTTTTCATGTATACCAATTGTATATGGATGTATGGATTCTACTTCTGTTAATTATGATCCTTTAGCAAATGTAGATAATGGAACTTGTATAACAGCAATAGTTGGTTGTACCGATCCTGATTCTTATAATTATAATCCACTAGCAAATGTTTCAGATTCATCTGAATGTTTATATGATGCAGGTTGTATAACAGGACCAGGTAATCCTTATTGGTTAAATGATCAATGTTATGCTTGGGTAATTGATGTAGATAATTACTGTTGTGATAATGAATGGGATCCTACTTGCCAAGAACTTTACAACTATTGTGAAGACGGTTGGCCTAACGGGATAGACATTTGGGAAAATGGAAGAATTGCAGATTTTAATGGTATCATTGTATATCCTAATCCTGCAAAGGAAGTTTTAAATATAGCAACTGATTTAGAAATAGATGTTGCCTTATATGATATGACAGGAAAACTGTTAAGATCTAAAGTTACTAATAAACAAATTGATTTAAAGAACTTACCTAGCGGTGTATACTTTTTGCAAATTAATTATAATGGTAACATTTACAATAAAAAAATCATTAAAGAATAATGAAAAAGTTATTAATACTATTACTTATATTAACACCATTATTTTCATTTGGTCAAACTAAAGAAAAATCAGAATTTTCTAAAGCTCTAAAAAGAACTTTTAAATATTCAACATTCTATGGTGCAATAAATGGAGGTAATTCAATTTCGGATGTAGATGTATATTCTGTTACTAATGGTTTAGAGACAGGAACTGTAGAAACTCCTTATGATTATTCTATTGCCTTAGGTGTCAGAAAAATTGCAAGATTTGGTTATGAAAACCGAGCAGATGTATTTTATGATGGAACAGAAAAATCATATTCAGATGCATCTAATATTGGTAAGATTTCAGGATTTGAATTTTTATTTGAGGCGGATTGGAAAAGACAACAAGGAGAAAGCTTTTTAAACCAACATCACTTTCTAAGATATGTAGCTGACAATTGGATTTCTAAAGTTGAATACTTACAAGATGGTTTTGCAGATATAGAATATTTTGAAGCATCACAAAGATATAGGCATAAATTCAATAATAAGTTTTCTTTAAATGCAGGAGCAGTACAGAGATTATCTGAACCTTATGGTTATGATCCACTAGAAGAATGGTTATTAAGTAATGGTAATTTACATTATACTTTTTTAGCTATACAAGAAGGTTACAATGTAGATTTTACAGATCCTAATAATATAACTTATTCTAATCCACAAGGAGCCGTGGTTGCAACTAGCACAGATGTTTGGGAAGCCGTAGTTATTCCACAAGTATTGGCAAATTATACAGAAAGAAAAAGAGATCAAATATCATCTCAATTTGAATATTCATTTATTTTAGGATTTGATTATTATCATTATACTAAATCTTTTTGGCTTCATTCATGGGGTAACATTATGCCATATCATATAAAGACTGGATCTGTTTATAATTACCATAAATTTAGTGGAGGTCAATGGGTAGATTATTCAGGAGGATTAATATTAGGTTATAAACTAAATAAGAATTTAGGACTGTTCCTAGAAGGAAAGTATAATAAATACTGGAATAGAAACTGGCACAACTTTTCTGTAGGAATAAACTATATCATACTTTAATAAATAATAAAAATTATAAATTCAATTAATCAATGGCTACTCAACTAAACGAAGATACAAGTTTTAAGATAAGTATTAAAACTTTAGTAGGTATTGGGTTTGTGATGGCTACAATAATAAGTATGTGGTTTATACTACAGGCTGATATAGAAGAAGCTAAACAATTACCTGCACCATTACCTCCAGATGTAACAAGAATGGAATATGATATGAAGGATCAATTAATTAGACAAACTATTATGTCAACACAGGAAGATGTAAAAGAATTAAAAGATCGTTTAATTAGAATGGAAGAGAAACTAGACAAACTAAGATAATTTATGAAATTAGCTAAATTAATAACGTTTATTAGTATCTTGTTTTTAAGCAATAATATATTTGCTCAAAAGATAAGTGACGGTATAGTATTAGCTCATTTTAATGCAGGATGGAATTCTGCTAATGAAGTTAAGTGGTTAGGAGAGGTTGAAGAATGCAGCCTTGTTAAAGTAGATATAACAACTAGTCCTAAAATACAAGCAAAACATAAAATTGTAGTAGTACCTACTCTTATTCTTTTTAAAGATGGGGAAGAAGTTAAAAGATGGCAAGGTGGTATTGATTTTAAAATTGCCGAAACTTCAAAAGATATCCAAGAAGAAGTAGACGAGCAAAACTTAAGTGACTTCTAAAAACTCTAATTTTTATTAAACTAATTGATTTATTTGCTATATAATAATAAATCAATCTATGAGTGATTCCATAAGTAAATATTTTGACCAACAAGAAGAGCTGCAGATTTCTACACGCAGATCAAAAATCCGTAAAGAGCTAGCAAACATTAAAAAAGAAACTGGTTTAATCGGAGATCCAAACCTTTCAGATCTTGAATGGTTTTTAAATAACAGAGAAAAGATAGTAAACAATCGTAAAATCATTGATCTTATTGGATAATAGTGAAAGTTATTAACAATTTAAGAAAAAATGAGTGCTTTTGGAAAAAAGTTATAGTTTTATGGCCGGAATCGTTATAAATTGATTATATTTATATTATAATTAAATAACAAACTAAAACGGAAACTATATGAACACATTACTTTACAAAGACATTTCAAAAAACATTAATTCATCTGATCCTGTATTATCTAATATGAGATTAGTTGTACATCTTGCTAAAAAATATCAAGGTATGGGTATTTCATTAGAAGACTTAATCCACGAAGGTACAATCGGATTATGTAAAGCAAGAGATAAATTTAATCCTAAATTAGAAGCTAAGTTTTCTTCATATGCTGCATTATGGATTAAAGCAACAATCAGACAAGCATTAAATAATAAAAGTAGAACGATTAGAATACCTGCTCATAAAACACATCTACCTGATATAGGACCTAAGGTATCTGTTTTAGATGCAACCTATCAAGGTACTTATGAATCTGAGATTGAAACTATACATGAAGAATCTCATTTAAAATATAAGATAGAAAACTTAATGGGTAAACTTAAACCAAGACAACAAGAAATTATTAAAATGAAATTTGGTATTGGTTGTAATGAAATGAAAACTATTGAAATTGCAAAACAATTAAAAATTACAGTTCAATCAGTAAACGGAACTATTCGTAATGCAATTAAAATTATGAAAGGTTAATATGATTCAAAAAATAATTTTATACGCAAAAACATTACAACCTTTATTGAAATGGCTTAAAGATAATCCTGATGACAAAGAGATTAAGTACACTGTAACAAGACTTATCAGGTTTTATAGTAATACCCCTAAAGAATTAGGACTCCCTTATATGTACTCGAGCGCCGCTCTACAAGAAGCTATTAAACTAGATATAAATGATCCTGAAGAAAAGCTAAAGTGGATTACATGGAGAGAACAAACAAATAAAAGCGGTTTAAAAGATATTGGTAGAAAAAATGGTATATTTCATTTAGAACATATTATTCCTATATCTCAAATAGCAAAAAAGCTTTATGGACTAGATGATCTAGATCTTGTATTACCTATCTATAAAATACTAGTAGATAATTTTAAGATAGCATGGATTTTAAAATCTGAGCAAAAAATACTTGATAGTATTAATCGTAGTGGGATAAGAACACCTGAACTTTTAACAAACCTAAATATCCATATAAAAGGATTTAATAATTAACATATGCCAGAATTAGCAGAACTTAGATTAACAGCAGATTATATTAATAAATGTAGTCACGGTGAAGGACCAGGAATTCATTATACAACAATTGAAAAAAACCCAGCTCATAAAGGAACTCATTGCATAACACCTAAAAGCCCAAAAGGTTATTTCAGTTTATCTGCGGAGAGTAGAGGAAAAGAATTAATCTTATACATTAAAGAAGGTGATACAATTACACCTCTTAGGATGTCAATGGGAATGAGTGGTCATTTTGAATTAACTAATTCTGGCCAAGAATCAAAGCATGCTCATTTAAAATTTCACAGAAAGGATGGGACTACATTATCTTTTGTAGATGTTAGAAGATTTGGTAAATGGAAATCAGGTGAAACATGGAGTGCTAACAGAGGACCAGACCCTACCACAGAGGTTGATGAATTTAAATACAATATATATAAACACTTAGATAAAAGAGCATTTGATCGCCCTATTCATGAAATTTTAATGAATCAACAATATTTTAATGGTATAGGTAATTATCTTAGAGCTGAGATATTATATAGACTTCCTCAAGTTAATCCTTTTATTAATGCAAGAGAAGTTATTGATAACTGCCCTGAGTTAATAGATCTATGTACTGAGATTCCAAGAAAGGCATATGCATTAGGTGGTGGGCAATTAAAAGATTGGGAAAACCCATTTAAGACTGATAAAGAAAAAATTGAAAAGTTTATAAAATGCTATAACAATTCAGCTATGGCATGGTGCAAGGATAAAAACGGAAGAAGGTTTTGGTTTGATCCAAAGTGGTATAACAGTTATTTAAAAATGATTGAAAACAACCTAATTAAAAAGTAAAACAAAAAAGCTTTTTAGCTATATAAAAATAAATAAAAATTTATATGGCAAATACTGATAACAAATGTAAAGATCTCGAGGTAAGAGATTATTACTCAGAAAAACTTTATGATATTACTGAAAATTCTCTAGAGGATTTATATAATCTTCAACAAAAAACACAAAGTATGTATTTTGAGAAGCAAGGAAAGAAACCTTTTTCAGAATTCAGTATAGGTGATGTTATAGATTTTTTAATGGTTACTAATCATGCAATAATCGATGAACTACATGAGATGGTAGATGCCGTTGGAGGTATCGAAGATGGTGCTGGTAATGCTGCATGGAAACCTTGGAAATCTAAAAATCCTGAGATAAGGAAACAAAAACTTTCTGATTTAACACCAGGTGATTTAAAAGAATTAAAAATGGAATTTATTGATGTAATGCATTTCGTATTTAATGCAGGTTTAGCGGTTGGGGTTACACCTAAAGAATTCTATAATTATTATCTTTCAAAGAATGAAGAGAATTGGAACAGGCAAGAAAACAATTATTAATTATATACCTATAAAAAATAAAATATGCTATTAGATATAACACAAGAAGATCGTCAATTATGGGTATCTTATTTTAATCTTGACGGAAAAACTAGATTTAAAACTTATGATCTTCAACCAGAAGATATGTTTAACTGGGAAGTATGCGATGATCGCGATACTAAGGCAGATTCTAAAATTAAAAACTGGGATGGCCGCCCTGTTAAAAAGGTAAAATCTAGATGGCTGAATAAGTATAGAGTTCTAGAATACATGGAACAATTATCCTTTTCAGACAGAGAATTAATATTTGGTTATAACTTTCCAAGAACATTCTTTGTTGATATTGAAGTAGAAGTAACTGATTCATTCCCAGAGCCAAGTAAAGCACCAAATCCAGTAACTGCAATCTGTATTGTAACTCCAGAAAAACAATGTATTGTTTTAGCTACTAAAAATTTAGAAAAGAAAATACAATTAAAAATACAAAAACAAATTGATGAACACTTTAAAGCAATAGGTGAAGAATTTTCATTTATCTTTAAATGCTTTGATAATGAATATGACATGTTGTATACTTTCTTAGATACTTTTGTTAAAAAATTCTCAATGATGACAGGTTGGAATTATATTCAATTTGATTGGCAGTATATTATTAATAGATGTAAAAAATTAGGTATTGATCCTTCTATATCATCACCTATTGGAAGAACTTTTGGAAAGCATGAATTTCCATGCCATGTAGGTGTAATGGATTATTTAGATATTTATGCAAAATGGGATAGGACGGTTGATATTAAAGAAGATTTAAAATTAGATACTGTAGGTGAGGCAGTTGTAGGAATTCGTAAAATTAAATATGAAGGTACTATACAAGATATGTTTGAAAAAGATTATCCTAAGTACATATTTTATAATGTTGTAGATACTGCTTTAGTTTATTTAATTCATGAAAAGATTAAGACAATGGAAATTGCTTTAACAATTGCTCATATGACAGAAATAAGTATATTCAAAGCTGCATCACCAGTTGCAATTACAGAAGCACTATTAGCTAAAGAATTTTTAACTAGAGATCTAGTAATGGCAAAAGATCCAAAAGCAAGACCTGCAAAAAGAGAAGGATTTGAAGGAGCTTTTGTAAAAGAACCAAAAACGGGAATGCATAATGCTGTAGCTGCTTTTGATTTTGCTTCTCTATATCCTTCAATTATGAGACAATTAAATGTATCACCAGAAAGTTTTATTAAAAAGGTAAAACCAGAGAATAGAGAAAAGGAAATAGGTGATGATAGAATTGTATCTGTAACAGGTGCTGTTTATAGTACAGAGAGATCAATACTGAAAGATGTATTAAGTAGACTATATAGTCAAAGAAAAGAATATAAGAAAGAGTCGTTTAGGTTACAACAAAAAGCATATGATTTAGAACAAGAGTTAAAAAATACCGATAAAGTTTAAAATCTAATGTCTTAACTAGAATAAATAAAAAACAATAATAATTTAAGGCATGCAACCATTTCTCTATGAGTTGCATGTTTAGTCTAAAATAATAAAAAACTATGAGCAAACTTTTTACCAACAGAATTGAATACAAACCTTTTGAATATCCAGAATATTATTTGGATGGTTGGTTACCACAAGCACAAGCATTTTGGTTACATACTGAAATTTCAATGCAAGGAGACTTAAAGGATTGGAATGAAAATATAAAACCGCATGAAAAAAACTTAGTAGGAAATATTCTTTTAGGATTTGCTCAAACTGAATGCGCAGTATCTGATTATTGGACTGGAATGGTTACAAAATGGTTTCCTAAGCACGAGATAAGACAAATGGCAATGATGTTTGGTTCACAAGAAACTATTCATGCAGTTGCTTATAGTTATTTAAATGAAACATTAGGTCTTGAAGATTATACTGCATTTTTACATGAACCTTCAATGGCTGGTAAATTTGACTTCTTAATGTCAACAAATGCTGATTATACTGATAAGGATTTATTAAAAAGTAAAGATGCAAGAAAAGAAGTAGCAAGAAGTCTTGCAATATTCTCCGCATTTGCTGAAGGTGTATCTCTGTATAGTTCTTTTGCTGTTCTATATAGTTTTCAAATGAGAAATCTTTTAAAAGGAATTGGGCAACAGATGAAATGGTCTGTGAGAGATGAATCATTACATTCTAAAATGGGCTGTAGGTTATTTAATCATATGTGTTCTGAGGATAAAGAATTAAGAGATGATGTTAAAGAATCTATTTATGAAGCTGCAAAGTTAATGGTAGACATGGAACATGATTATATTGATAAGATTTTTGAAATGGGTGATATTGAGAATTTAAAAGCGTATGATTTAAAGAATTTTATTTACAGAAGAACAAACGAAAAATTACAAGAACTAGGATTAGATCCAGTATTTGAATATGATGAAAAATCAGCTGATGCTTTAGATTGGTTTTATCATTTAACAGGAGGACATACTCATACTGACTTTTTTGCAATCAGACCAACTGATTATGCAAAAGCAGGTGAAGGTGATGATTGGGATGATATTTGGTAATAATTAAAAAACAAAAACAATGACAGCAGATCAAATAGAAAAAGAATTAAACTGGGAACGTGGTATTGATTATCCTGAATGGGGCCATACTGATGTTTACCTTAATACAATATCAAGAGGATATTGTTTACCAGGTGAAACTCCAAAAGATGCATACTGGAGAGTATCAACAACTGTAGCAAATAGACTAAAGAAACCAGAAATGGCAGACAAGTTTATGAAATACATTTGGAACGGGTGGTTAAATTTAGCATCGCCTGTTTTATCCAATACAGGATCTGAGAGAGGGTTACCTATTTCATGTTTTGGTGTAGATGTAGCAGATTCAATCCAAGATATTGGTGGTAAGAACTTAGAATTAATGTTATTAGCAAAGCATGGTGGTGGTGTAGGAATTGGTCATAATCAAATTAGACCAGCAGGTGCTAATATAACTGATAATGGAACAAGTGATGGTGTAGTACCTTTTATAAAAATGAATGATTCTACAATTCTTGCAACTAACCAAGGAGCAGTAAGAAGAGGGGCAGCAAGTACTAACTTGAGTATTGAGCATGGCGATTTTTGGGAATGGCTAGAAATAAGAGAACCTAAAGGCGATGTTAATAGACAATGTTTAAATATAAATCAATGTGTTAGTATTTCTGATAAATTTATGAGGAATGTAATGGAAGGTGATCCTGAGTCTAGAAAAAGATACGCAGCAGTACAAAGAAAGCGTAGGCAAACTGGTCAACCTTATATAATGTATAGAGGAAATGTTAATAAACAAAATCCTGATGCATATAAGAAAAATGGTCTTAAAGTATTTATGACTAATATTTGTTCTGAGATTGTTTTACATACAGATGAAAATCATTCTTTTGTTTGCTGTTTAAGTTCTCTTAATCTTTCTAGATATGATGAATGGAAAAATACTAATCTTATTTATGATGCTACGTGGTTTTTAGATGGTGTACTTGAGGAATTTATACAAAAGGCTAAATATAGAAAAGGTTTTGAAAATTCAGTAAGGACAGCAGAAAAAGGTAGAGCATTAGGTTTAGGCGTATTAGGATGGCATACTTATTTACAGCAGCGAGGAATCGCCTTTGAGGGATTAGAAGCACAGTATGAAACTCGTAATATATTTTCTCAAATCAAAATTGAAAGTGAAAAGGCTAGTCGCGATCTTGCCGAGACATACGGAGAACCTTTATGGTGTAGAGATACTGGATTTAGAAATACTCACTTAAGAGCAGTTGCTCCAACAGTTTCTAATTCAAAATTAGCAGGTGGAATATCTGCCGGTATCGAACCAGTCCCTGCAAATATATGGACCGATCAATCAGCAAAGGGTACTTTTATTAGAAAGAATAAACAATTGGAAGGTTATCTTGATAAAATAGGACATGATAATAAAAAGGTATGGGATAAGATAATGGCTGATGGTGGTTCTGTTCAAGGAATTAAATTCTTAGATGAATGGTGTTTTGTAAAAGGTATCTTAATGAAATGTAAAGATGTACCAGAATTCCATGAAGGCGTTCCTTTTAAAGATGTATTCAAAACCTTTAAAGAAATAAATCAATTGGAATTAGTTAAACAAGCAGGTGTAAGACAACAGTACGTTGACCAAGCAGTAAGTTTAAATTTAGCATTCCCTAAAGAGGCTACTCCTAAATGGATTAACCAAGTCCACTTAGAGGCATGGAAGCAAGGTATTAAAACTTTATATTATATGAGAACTGAATCTGTATTAAGAGGAGATATTGCTGCAAAGGCAATGGAAGACTGTATTAGTTGTGACGGATAAAATAAGTTATGGAAAACTATACATATATACTAGGTCCTTGTAGTATTGAAAATGAGGATAACTTTTTAGAAGTAGCCAAAACATTAAATGGTTATATGGGAGGTAAAGATTGGTACTTAAAAGGTTCTTTTGATAAAGCTAATAGAACTTCTATACATTCTGATAGAGGTCCTGGTTTAGATGAAGGTATTAGGATTATGCAAAGTATCAAAGAAGCTTATCCTAATATTAAAATTGTAACTGATATACACGAACCTAACCAAGCATTACCACTTTCGGATGTAGTAGATGTTATTCAAATACCAGCATTCTTATGTAGACAAACTGATCTTTTAGTTGCATGTGCAAAAAACTTTAATATAATTAATATTAAGAAAGGACAATGGTTATCTGCAGATGCAATGAAACACGCAGTTGCAAAAATTAAAGAAGTTGATCCTAATTGTGAAGTGTGGATAACTGAAAGGGGTTCTAATTTTGGCTATGACAGATTAATTGTAGACTTTAGAGGAGTTGATGTAATGAAAGAATTTGCAGATAAGGTTATTTTAGATTGTACTCACTCAACTCAAATGGCTGGAGAAGGTATAACTAGAGGCAGTCGCAAATTAGCAAAACAATATGCACAAGCAGCTAAGATATTTGAATATGATGGTGTATTTATTGAAACTCACCCTGATCCTAGTAATGCAATTTCTGATTCTGAAAGCCAGGTTGAATTAGACTGGTTAGTGTCTCAAATAAATATTATATGAATCTAGACTATACTAAGCTATTAAATCGTAAACCTATTTTTACAGATACTGAAACCATTAAAGATTTTGTTAATGGAAAACGTATTATGGTTACAGGTGGGGCTGGGTCTATAGGTAGTGAAATAGTAAGGCAGCTTGTTAAATTTAATGCATCATCTGTAACTGTCTTTGATAATGCAGAAGCATCAATGTTTCATCTAGAACAAGAAATTAGTAAAGATTATCCTAAGTCTCATATTAAATATGTTATAGGAGATGTAAGAGATAAGTATAGATTAGAAGAAGTATTTGAAAGTTTTAAACCAGAAGTGGTATTTCATGCAGCTGCATATAAACATGTTCCTATGATGGAGTTAAATCCAATAGAAGCAATTAAAACAAACGTATTAGGTACAAAAAATGTTGCTGATATTTCTTTCATGAATGAAGTGGATAAATTTGTAATGGTATCAACTGATAAAGCAGTTAATCCTACAAACATAATGGGTGCAACTAAAAGAATAGCAGAATTATATACTCAATTTTTAGAAACCAAATCATCAACATCATTTATAGTTACAAGATTTGGTAATGTTTTAGGATCTGAAGGTTCTGTAATTCCAACATTTATAAAACAAATAAAAGGAGGCGGTCCTGTTAGTGTAACTCACAAAGAAGTCATTAGATATTTTATGACCATACCAGAAGCATGCCAATTGGTATTACAAGCTAGTGTATTAGGTAAAGGTGGCGAGGTATTTTTATTTGATATGGGAGAACCTGTTTCTATTAATGATCTAGCAAAAAATTTAATTAAACACTTTGAGAGTAAAGCAGAAATTAAATATATTGGTTTAAGACCTGGTGAAAAATTATATGAAGAATTATTATGTGATGGGGAAAATATGATAATTACCAATGATAAGCATATTATGAAATTAAATCATGAAGATTATGACTTTAAAAGTATAATTCCAAAAATAGAAAAATTATCAAAATTAAGGTCAAATGATTTTTATAAAATCATCTTATTAGTTAAAAGTATTGTTCCTGAATTTAAAAGAGAAAATTATGAAAAATAATACAATACATATTATAGGTGATAGTCATGCAGAATGCTTTGATCATATTGATTTTGGTAACACATTTAAAGTAAAACATTTAGGTGGAGTTCTTGCCTATAATCTTACTAAACAAGTACCAGAAATAATTAATTATTTAGATAATAATAATATTAATAAGAAAAATGATTATATTTTCTTTACCCCAGGTGAAATTGATATTAGATCTCATATAGGATTTCAATCAGAAAAAAATAATATTACATATAAAGAAGCAGTAGAGATCTGTGTAAATCGATATTTACAAACTATCATTAAGATAAAAAAATTAGGTTATAATGTAGGTGTATGGGGGCCTATTGCGTCAGGACCAGATGAAGGCCGCCAAGGAGTACAATTAAGAGAAAGTTTTAAAACAGTAGATGAAAGAAATAAAATAACTTGTTTTTTTAATGATTATTTAAAACAAATGTGTTCTCAAACTGATATTATTTTTAAAACATTGTATTATGATATACCAAAAGTTTATGGTCCGTCTAACTGGGATTGGTATTCCCTTGATGGTGTGCATCTTAATGCTGGTATTTATTACGATGTACCAACCAGAGAAAATAGATTACCTGTGGATGGGATCATCCCTCCAAGACAAGTAATTTTAAGACACACTAACCCTTCAGGGACAAATGTACACAATCATATTAAAAACAAATTTAAAGATATTATGCTATCAGAAAAAACAAAAGTTAATTTATACTGGGACAAGTGGAATTTTGGACCAGAGGAAAGAGCAGGCCAACATCCATCAACTGCAAGTAAATATATTGAATATACAAACGATCCTACTGATATTGGTATTTTTGTTGACTATGATGGTTCATTAAATAATTTAGAAACAATCGTTAAAAATTCTAAACATAAATATAAGGTAATGGTTCAAATGGAACCTTATACTTTTAACATAGCTCTTACTGATTGGATTGCAGCCAATGAAGATCTTTTTGATTTAATATTTGTTCATTATCCTGCATGGAAAGGTACTGGTAAATATCCAGAAAAATATAGATATTATATAGCAGGATCTCGTACATTTATTAACAGTAATGATAGGCAAGTTTATCCAAAATCAAAAAATGTAACTGCTATATGGTCTCAAAAGAACTATGGCATGGAAGGTCATGCATTAAGACACACAACCAGAGATCATATTAAGTCTAAACTTAAACATACAGTTGATTGGAATAATCCAATTAGTAAGGTTGATGGTTTAAAAGATTATAGGTATGAAATTGTAGTAGAAAATGAATTTCCTTATTTTTTAACTGAAAAACATTTAGATTGTATGTTAACTGGTACTGTACCTATTATTTGGGGGCAGTCTAATACTAAGCAATGGGAAACTTTTGATACGAAAGGAATGCTTTTCTTTAAAACAGCTGATGAGTTATATAATATATTAACAAGTGGTATATTAAATGCAAATCATTATAATTCTTTAAAAGATTCTATTAATTATAACTTTAATGAATCATTTAATCATTTAAGTTTTGGTGACATATTATGGGAAGCAGGTTTATTTGAATTTAATAAAGATAAAAATGATTAATATTTACGGAAAAGGCGGCCATGCAAGAGTAGTTACAGATGCTATAGTTAACCATACAAAAAATCCTCAGTTTGTTGAAGATTATAATGATGATGATTTTGATGACACTGTAATGGATCCTTGGATAATTGCAATAGGTAATAATAAAGATAGGAAAGCAATAGCAAATAAGCTAAAAGATAAAGAATTTAAAATTGTAATACACCATACTGCTATTTGTAATACAGACTCAATTGGTACAGGTTCTCAAATATTACATGGTTCAGTAATTCAAGTTGGTACTAAAATAGGAAAACATTGTATAATTAATACAGCAGCATCAATTGACCATGATTGTGTATTGGAAGACTTTACTTTTATTGGTCCTAATGCAACCTTGTGTGGTGGTGTTGAGGTTGGCGAATGTAGTTTTATTGGTGCTAATGCAACAGTATTACCTTATATTAAAATTGGAAAAAATTGTATGATTGGTGCAGGATCAGTTGTAACTAAAAATATTCCTGATAATTCAACAGCATACGGTAATCCTGCTAAAATTAAATAATATGAAAAAGATTTACTTATCACCGCCTCATATGTCAGGCAAGGAATTACAATATATTAAAGATGTATTTAAAGATAATTGGATTGCTCCAATAGGCCCTCACTTAAATATGTTTGAGGAAAAAGTTAAAGAATATACAAATTCTAAATATGCTGTAGCTGTTACTTCATGTACAGCAGGAATTCATTTAGCACTTAGAGCATTAAAAGTAGAGCCTGGTGATTATGTTATATGTCAATCATTAACATTTGTTGCTACCGTTAGTCCAATTATATACTGTGGAGCAGAACCTATTTTTATTGATTCAGAGGAAGGTAGTTGGAATATGGATCCTATCCTATTAGAAAAAGCAATCCTTAATTCTACAGCCTTAGGTAAAAAACCAAAAGCAATTATACCAGTCCATATATTCGGAGTACCTTGTAATATGGATGCAATTAAAAAATTATCAGATGAATATGACATACCTATTATTGAAGATGCCGCTGAAAGCTTGGGATCTACTTTTAATGATAAGCACACAGGAACCTTTGGTCCTATTGGTGTTTATTCTTTTAATGGAAATAAGCTACTATCTACTTCCGGTGGTGGGGTTATTGTAACCAATGACAAAAAACATGCCGATTATATGAAATTTCTTTCAACACAGGCTAAAGATAGTAAACCTTTTTATCATCATACTGAAATAGGATACAATTATAGAATGAGTAATGTTCTTGCTGCAATCGGTGTAGGTCAAATGGAAGATATAGAAGAAAGAATAAAAAGAACAAGAGAAGTTAATCAAATTTATAGAAAAGAAGTAGGTGATTTATTCTATTCTTTTCAAGAAGAGAGAGAAACTGATAGATCTAATATGTGGTTAACTTGTGCACTAATGAAAGGTGAAGATAAACCTGAAGATTTAATAGCTCATTTAGAAAAAGATAACATTGAAGCTCGTAGATTATGGAAGCCAATGCATGAGCAACCAGTTATGAAAAGCTATACAAAATATATAAATGGAAATAGTTCTTTATTATTCCTACAAGGTATATGTTTACCTTCAGGCTCAGATCTAACAAAACAAGATATGAAAAGAATAATAAAGTCAATAAAAACATTTTTTAAGAAATGATAACATTTGAAGAATATAGTTTATTAGAATCTTTTATAGGCTCTGATAACTTTCAGATATTACTTGAAAAGAATTTAGGATCAAAGATTAATAAAGACATTAAATTTGGAATAGTAATGGCTACTCATGATATGACTGATGGTAGAGCAAATAAAACTAGAGCTGAACATATGACTACTCCTGGTGTATTAAAAGAAGCTCTTAATTCAGTTAAAGCTCAAAAGTTTAAAAATTGGAAAATTTACTTAACTGCTGATAAGTATGATAATGATGAAGAGATTAAGTCAGTAATTAAAGATATTATTCCTGATAATCAAATACAATATAAAAATAGATCAACACCCGGTGAAAGAGATAATAAAAAATGGTCTACTAAACAGATCCGCTTTACTGCAGGCTGTGGTGCACTTAATGACTCACTAAGCATGGCTAAGAAAGATGGTTGTGATTATATCGTTAGAATAGACCATGATGATAAATGGGCCCCTAATCACCTAGAGTTAATAGCTAAAGCATATTCTCAATTTCCTGATTTAGGTTTTGTATTTACCAGAAGTAAAAAGAAAGTAACTGCTAGGAATACAGATAAGAAAATATTTATGCAGCCGCAAAAAGATTATGAATTAAAATTAAACAATAAAGGTTATGGTCCTAATGATACTTCCCATTCGGCTGTTTCGTGGAGACCAAGTATAACTGGAAATTTAACATATAGAAATCCAGACCAACAGAAAAACACTGCTCCTAAATTAAAAGGTGCTCCAACTGGATCAGGTGGAGTTTTACCAGCAGATTGGGACATGTTTAAAAGAGTTATGAACAATGTTCGTAACAAGAATAAAAATTATATGTACATTCCTAAAACAACAAGCTTTTACAGAAATCGTGAAGGCAAGTTCTAGTGATGAATATATAGATTAAATAACTAATAACAATTAAAACAAACAATTATGGAAAAATTTGAAGAGATTAAAGCGTTAATCGAAGCGTGTACTGAAGATGTAGATAAGTTTTATGTAAAAGGAAATAAAGCTGCTGCAGTAAGAATTCGTAAAACTATGCAAGATGTTAAAAATCTAGCACAAGAAGTAAGATTACATGTACAAGAGACTAAGAACAGTCTATAACATATAAATTACTTTATTAACAAATAAAAAGGCTACCTTAATTGGTGGTCTTTTTTTGTCTTAAAAAATATCTCTAGCACTCTTAAAACATTTGTTTATTTTTACATATAATAATAAATCGCAATTTATATGGAAAAATGTTTAATGTTAGACTTTGATGATACTCTAGTTAAAACTATAGAGATTCACGCTGATTCATGGAGAAAGGCATTAGAGAAAGTTCTAAATATAGAAATACCTCTATCAGCTATTCTTGCTGATATTAATTATGGAATGGATGTTCTATTAGAAAAATATCAATTAACTCCTAAGGAAAGTAAATTAGCACAAAAATACAAAAAACAAATATTTTCAAAAAACTTACATAAGACAAAGATAAATGAATTACTTTTGTATATGTGTAAGAGCAAAGTATTTAAAAATTTAGTAATAGCATCTAATTCATCTAGAGAAAATGTAGATAGAATTATGAGTTATCATCAAATAGATCCTTCTTTATTTGATTACATATATACTAGAGAAGATGTACCGAATAAAAAACCAGCACCAGATATGGGGCGATTAATAATGGAAAAGTTTCCACAATATGATTTTGCAGATTTCTTAATGGTAGGAGATTCTGATGTTGATTTAACTTTTGCACGTAAACTAGGAATAAAATGTATAATAGTAAAATTTTAATAGGAAATAGTGGAGATAAGGTATTTCTCCAAGGTAATAAAGTTATAAAAGAAGCAGGACATTATCCAGAAAAGTTTAAACAACAAATGGATTTCTTAATGTGTTGTGATCATCCTAATTTTATTGAGATTAAACCATTATCAGAAACCAGTTTTGAAATGAAGAGATTTCCAACTTGGTATGATAAAATATTAGAACAACCTTTAACATCATCATTTGATCAATTAGAAGATTTAATATCAATTATTGGAAAATTTGATAATATAGGATCAAATGTTAAAACTCAATCTTATTTTGATAAATTACAATTAAGGACTGGTTATACTTATGAAGGTAAGTTTGACGCTACATCTTCATGGGGTTTTGTACATGGTGATTTAACAGTAAGTAATATTTTACATGATAATGATTTTTTGTTTATTGATCCAAGAGGTACAGAAGAACAGGATTATTATGATTATGGAAAATTGATGCAATCTTTTGTTATGGAGTATGAGTCCCATATATACAATAACCCTAATAAAAAATACAGTACTTTCTGCAAAGGCGCAGAAAAGATAATGTATGAATGGTGTGATGAATATCAATTAAAATTCTTTTTAGCTGTTCATTTATTAGGAGCAGTACCTTTCTTTGAATTAAATGAAAGATATGAATTAGCAGGAACCTTTCTTAAAAAAGGCCATGAATTATTTGATGAATTGGAAATTAAATATACAAAATGAAAAGAGTAAATAAAGCAATTATATTAGCAGCTGGTAAATCAACTAGGTACGGTAAAAATAAATTAGTAGATCCTATCTTAGGAAAATCTACAATAGAGTATTGTATAGAGTTTTGTATTGAAAATGGAATAGAAGATTGTTACGTAACAATTAGTAAAGCTGATTTCTTTTTTAAGAATAATGAAAAACTAGCTCACCCTATTATTGAAAAACTAAATAAGTATAAAAAAGAAATTAATATATTTTATGAATTTCAAAAGGATGATGAATATGGACCAGGTGCAGCTATAAAGGTTTGGTCAGGTAAATTTAATGAAGCATTCTTGTGTTTATTTGGTGATAACTATTATCAAGGAAATATAGGATTAGAATATCATGACCCAAATAGTACAGTAGTTACTTATAAAGATTATGGAACTCGTGCAAGAAATTTACAATTAGCTTCTATATTAGAAAATGTTGTTATAGAAAAACCGCATGGAATTGTTTCAGGAAGATACTTCTGTGGTTATATGATATTTTCAAAAGAAGCATTTAATAATCTTGACAGTATTAAAATGTCAAATAGAAATGAATATGAAATTACCCATCTTATTAATTCAATGAATAATTTAAAGTTTGAGGAATTAAATATATGTTGGTATGATCTAACATATGAAAATGATAAAGCAGTAATAGAAGATCTAATTAAAACGTGTTAAATGAAAAATGTTAAAAGAGTAGGTTTCTTTAAACTTGGTAAAGCGATTAAGTTTAATGAAAACAGTTGGGGAGCAATCGGTGGAGATTGTGAACCTAAGCAATTAATTAATGCAATTGCAAAAAGAAATCCTAATATTGAGTATTGGATATTAAGTCCAAATGATTTAGGAAGAGTAAGAGCAAAAGAAAAACCAGCAGTTCAGTCATTATTTGGAGATCCAGTTAAAGCAGAATTAGCAGCTGAGGTTAATATTCATGAGTTCCATTCTAAAATGGAGAACAGAAAATCTGCTGATGAAACTGTTAAATTTATAAAAGAATTAGATTTAGATTTTATTTTCTTTTACACCGGACCATCAAGTACTGTTAACATTCCAGGATTTATTAATAAAGTAGATGGAACAGGGCAAGTTAAATCTTTAGACTTTTTTAAATATTATGCAGCTCCAATAATACAAGCAATGAATGAATTGGAAAAGAAAGTTCCAATTGTTGGTTTGCTTGTAGATAACCGATATGTATTAGCTTGTAAAGATTGGAGTAATAATAATAGACCAACATATTACTTAGCACAAAATAATTTTACAAAAGAAGAACAGTATTTTTGTAATCCACCACTAAGAGATGTTAAAACAATTACATCAACATATGAATATTCTGGTATTGAAACTGTATTTCTTTTAGATAAGACTAGATATAAAACTGATGAATTGTTTGAAATGAAAAAGACTAATTCATTTATGATGTTACAGAATCAAGGTAAAGGAACTGGTGGAATGGACCGATGGGATCCTGTTAAAGAGTATATTGTAAATAATGATATAAAGACTGATATTTATGGAAAATGGGATGAGGAACTAAAAAAAGAATATCCACAATGGTTTAAAGGTGAAAAAAGAATTGAGTCAATGACCGATGAATTACTTTCTACTAAATATACATTCTGTGTACCTATTAAAGAAGGAATGGTAACTTCTAAGTATGCTGAAATGTTACACTATGGTATTATACCGTTCTTACACCCATCTTATGATACAGAATTTAATGTATTTCCGATGGTCATTTCATTAGATGTAAATCTCCAGAAGATTTAAAAAAGAAAGTAGAATTTTTAAATGCAAACCCAGATCATTATAAAAAACTATTCTATAATCTTCAAGAAAAATATTTAAAAGATTCTTATTATAGTGGAGAGCACGTAGATAATAAAATCTGGGAAGCTTATAACAAAATAACAAATTAAAATAAACTATGTATAATTCAAACACAAAAATCCTAGTCACTGGTGGTGCTGGGTTTGTTGGAACAAATTTCATCAATGATTTATTAAATCGAGGACATGATGCCGAATGTATTGCTATTATTGATAATATGGAGCATGGAACATATATACCTAAGGTACATGATAAAATAACAAATTTTCATAAAGTTGATATTAGAAATCAATATGTAGAAACTATTATTGAAAAATTTGCACCTGACTATGTTTATCATTTTGCAGGTTTAGTTTCTATTTATGACTGCCATGAAAATGTATACGAAGCAGTAGATAACAATATCTTAGGAAGTATAAATGTAATGAATGGTTGTATTAAAGCAAATGTAAAAAGAATTATCTTTAGTGAAACTTCAGCTGTATATGAAAATTGCAAAATGCCTAAAGCTGGATTTAATGAAACTCAATCAGATCCTACTACAATTTATTCTACTACAAAAGCATGTCTTGCTCTATTAGCAGAATCTTATAGTAGAACAAAAGGATTGAATTATACTGCACTGAGATACTTCAATGTAGCAGGACCTTTACAAGATTATGAAAGAACTATACCTCCAGTATTTGCTGGTTTTATATTAAGAATAATGGGAGAACGTAATCCTATTGTCTTTGGAGATTATATGAAAGCTAGAGATTATATTGATGTATCAGATGTTAATGCATTTCATATCCTTTGTATGGAAAATGAAGATACTGCAAACCAAACATTTAATTTAGGAACTGGTAAAATGACTAACCTAATGGATCTTAAAGATATGATTGCAGACATAATGGGTGTAACAACTGATTTTGATCATTATGATGCTATAGCTGGGGAAGCATTAAATTCTTATGGTGATATCTCAAAGGCAAAATCTATGGGATGGGAGCCTAAGAAAGATATAACTGATACAATAAAGGAAACAATAGTGTATTTAGAAAATGAAGTAAACGAAGGTAATATTAACCCTTCCACATTTATGGAAGATTTAGAAATTGAAAAAGTAAAAATATGAGCAAAGAAAAAGAATTAAAATGGGGTACTATGATTCCATTAATTGGAGGTAGTGCAATAGGTTGTAATAAAGCAACAGGTAATTTACCAGCATTTCATTTAAGCTATGAAGCATTTGCAGCAAATGAAAGTCATATAGAAGATTATTGGCCAGATGTACCTATGTATAGAATAGACCATGAAGAATTAGATATTCCTAATAAAACATTTGAACAAGTAGATTTTGTAAATTCTGTTTGCCCTTGTGCAGGTTTGTCACAATTAAATTCTGCTAGTGGTAGTGCATCATCTAGAGGATCTGACGCAGTCCAAAATCAATGGATGTATAATTCAGCAGAATATGTTTTAGAGAATGTTAAACCTAAAGTATTATGGGGAGAAAATGCACCAGGGCTTTTTACTAAAATGGGAGAAGGTGTAGTTGATAACCTTAAAGCTATCGGTGAAAAATATGGTTATAGTTTTTCTTTAATTAAAACTAATACTGAATTGCATGGAATACCACAAAGAAGAATAAGAACATTTTATTTCTTTTGGAATACTCCAACAGTACCTATGCTAGGATGGAAGTTTAGAGAAAAGAAACATCTTATAGATTATCTTGCAGAAGTACCAGAAGATGCAACATTACAAGATATGTTTATGGTTGAGGGTAAAGTAACTGATCATTATAAACCTTATGAATTTGTTTTAGAAAAAGAAGGATTAAATCATGCTGATTTTGCTAAGAAATTTGGTAAAGGTACAATTGCACAATACTTAGAAAAGAATGAATTATTGGATGAATGTATACAATGGTTAGATAAGAAATATCATAAGCAAGGTTTTTCTAATAAAAAATCAACAAAATCCTTTAGTGATATGTTAGAACATCAAAAATTTAAAACAGGCCAAGGGATGGGTTATTGGGATGCATCTCCACACTTCTTTAATGAAAGCTTTTCAGCTCTTATTGGTAGAAATATGTTTAATGGTGTACACCCAACGGAAAATAGGTATTTAAATATTAGAGAAATGTTACATCTTATGGGATTACCATTGGACTTTGGTATTAAAGATGCAAGGCAAGTTAATCATATTGCTCAAAATGTACCAGCAACTACTGCAATGGATATGGCAGTTGAGGTTAAGAAGTTTTGTGAAGGTAATGCTAAAATGACAAACTTTAAATTCATGAAGCAAGATAATACTACTCATAAAATATTAGTAACTGAAGAACTTGGCGCAACACCAAAGAAAAAGTATAAAGTTAATAGTACTTTTTAAAACTAAATTAAATTTTTACATATAATAATAAACAAATACAAAAATTAATGGAAGCAAAAATTAAAAAGATCGATGGCTACGAATTAAGTACCTTCGTCAAAAAACTCTTACCAATTGATAAATTCATATTTATGAAGATTGGTCAAGAAGGAACGGTTTCATCTGTATACTTTCCTGAGAGGGACGCAGTAAAACTTGTATCAACACCAACATCTGATATTTTTGATACAGATATTACAGATTCAGTAAAGGTAAGTTTTTACAATGGTACAAAAGTTATAGATGCATTATCTCATTTCAATGGTGATATTCAAGGAAAGATTAAATATTCTGAAATTGATGGAGAATTAATGGCAAGTGATTTTACTATTGAGAATTCTGATCTTAAGATCAATTTAGCATGTGCAGATCCATCTTTATCTTTTATGGAAATGAGTAAAGATGAAACAGATCGTGCATTTAGTGTTGAAGGAAGTATATTTCAATTTGATCTTCTTACAACTCATGTAGATAAAATGAAATCTTTATTTAACTTGGAAAGAGAAGAAGATACATTTACATTAGCTGTAACAGATAAAGGTGTTGCTGTTCAAGGGCCATCATACGATGCTACTCTAGCGCATTCATACGAAGGAGACAATGCAGTAGGAGAAAAGGTTGTAATCTACAAAAAATATATTAATCTTTTAGATAAAGAAAATTATAAGGTTGTAGTTTGTAGTAATAAAGTTGTGTTTAGATCTTTAGATACTAATACTCACTTAACTGTTGCTGTTGCAATTACTGACGAGGATTAATTAACACTATCCTTAATTAAAACAAAGGCGCTTCTTAATCGAGGCGCCTTTTTTCTTAAACTTTTTATCTTTTTAGCTATATAAAAATAAAATATAATCTATGGCAACATTTATCTCAAAACCTGGCTTAAAGCCAAATGTAATAACCAAGAACGGAACAGAAACTATAGAATTTATAGAAACTACTGTTACTTATCAACAATCTTTAGTTCAATTTGCAGTTGAATATTTTAATCCTGTTACAGGTTTATTTGATAATTCAAAAACAGTTCTTGTCTTTGGAGAAATGAGTAATCTAGTAATTGATGAAGAATTCGCAGTCATATCAGCAGAACTTCTACTCTTATCATAATGAATGAACTAACTGAGTTACAACAAATAAACAAAGAAGCTAGTAAGTTTTACAATTATGAACAAGCTGTTAAGTTAATGCTTAACTCTATTTATGGTGCATTCGGTAATCCTTATTTCTATTTCTTTAATATAGACATTGCAGAAACAATAACATTACAAGGTAAAGATGCAATTCTTTATACCGAGGAATTGTTAAATAGATACTTCAGTCAATATTGGCACAAAGATCTTGCTGCTCATAAAGAAATGGGAATTACTGTAACTGGTAGAATAGAAAACCCAGTAGGTATTTATATCGATACAGATTCAGTTTATGTTAAGTTTGATGAAGTAATAGCAAAATCAGAAGGTTTTGACGGAGATGATAAAGAATTTATTTTAAAGTTATATAAAGTTAGAGTAAATGGTTATTTAGAAAAGATTCTCCAAAGATACGCAGATGACAATAATTCTGAAAACTTCTTGTCTTTTGAACTAGAAAGTATTGCTAAAAATGCAATATGGTTAGCAAAGAAAAAGTACATGCAAAATATTGTATGGAAAGATCCAGATATTCATTATGAAGATTTATCTAAAATTAGTTCTAAAGGATTTGAAATTATTCAATCTTCAACTCCAATATTTGCTAGAGAAAAACTAAAAGAGCTATTAACATACATCTTTTCTGTTGAAAAACTAGATATGAAAGATTTTGCTTCATTACTTAAAGATATTAAAAGGCAATTTAAATTAGCAAATGTAGATCAAATATGTTTCTCAAGAAAAGTAAATAATTATCAAAAGTATATTGTTAATGATTATGAAACTTTTGAATTTGCATCAAGATGCCCAATCGGCGTAAGATCTGCAGGTTATCATAATTACTTATTAAACAATTCTACATCTAAAGGTAAATATCAACCTTTAGGAAATGGTGAAAAATGTAAAATGTATTTTTCAACTGATAAATCATGTGAGGTATTTGCGTTTGCTCCAGGAGAATATCCTTATGAGTTTGCACCACAGATCGATCATGATAGACAATTTGAAAAAACAATATTAGATCCAATAAATCGTGTAGTAACAGCAATGGGATTTAAAGGATTTAATCGAAACTTGATCTATACTACAAGCTTATTCTAAGTAAACAAAAAGAAAAAAAACAATATAATAATAAACAAAAACTAATATGGCAAAAGAATTTTCATTCGCAGATTTAAACAAGGAAATGTCAAAGATATCCGAATACGGAGAAACTTTAGACAAATCAACAATCTCAGAAATTGATCATTATATTCCAACTGGGAATTTTCATCTTAATGCATGTTTAACTGGATCTTTGTTTGGTGGTTATCCAAATAACAGAGCAGTTGCATTAGCAGGACCATCAGGTACTGGTAAAACTTATCTTATTCTTAATGCAATTAAACAAGCACAAAAACAAGGATACAGTATTGTATTTTATGATTCTGAAAATGCTGTAGATAAATCATTAGTAGAAAAATTTGGAATTGATCCTAAAACATTCAGATATGAACCATGTAATACTGTTCAAGAATTTAGAAGTTCAGTAACTGCTATTACTGATGTATTAATAGAACAAAAGAAAAAAGGTATAAAATTACCAAAAATCATGGTAGTCTTAGATTCTGCAGGTAATCTTGCAACTCAAAAAGAAATCGATGATGCAAAAACAGGAAGTAGTAAAGCTGATATGACAAGAGCTAAATTACTTAAGTCTACCTTTAGAATCATTATGACTCAATTTGGTATATGTAAAATACCTTTCTTATTTACAAATCATACATACCAAACACAAGATCTATTTTCAAGACAAGTAGGTGGTGGTGGAACTGGTCCAGAATATGCAGCATCAATTATTCTTTTCTTAGGTAAAGCAAAACTTAAAGAAGGTATAGAACAAACTGGAATTATTGTAACAGCTAAACCAAATAAGAATCGTTTTGCAAAACCAACACCAATTAAGTTTCATATATCTTTTAATAAAGGTATGAATCCTTATGTAGGTTTAGAAGAATACATTGGCTGGGATATCTGTGGTATTGAAAGAGGTAGGTTTATTACTGAAGGTGCATTTGGTAAATTACCAGATCCAGGTAAAGCAGAATGCAGAATTCATAAATTTAAAAAAGAAGGTAAAGATATTACTGTATATTTTCAGCCATCACCAACCGCACGTAAAATTTGTGTAAAACATTTAAATGATGCAGTTGATCTTAATCAATTATATACCCCTCAAGTTTTAACTGATGATGTATTAAAATTATTAGAACCAACAGTAGCAGCAAAATTTACTTATGGTGATGAATTGGAGCAAGAGGAATTATCCGATATAATTACTGAAACAACAGTAGACGATGTTACCGAAAACTCTTAATACGGCAAAGCTTAAGGTAAAGTACGTATTAGGAAATCATACCACGTTGCATTCATATCCTGATGCAGAAGATGTTATTTTTGAATTAATACGTGATTACTGTGCTAAGGTTGCAAAGGAGATTAAATTTACAGATATCTCTATGGCAAAAAGATGGAGTCTTACAAAGGAACAGTGTAATATTATTTTAACTACATTGCTTAAACATAAGATTGTTAATATTTCATTACAAAATTCTGCATATACTACATATGAAGTAATTTATAATCCGTACGAATAAAACTAATTATGTTTTTTAGCATATAAAAATAAAAATACATGAAATCAAGCATAGATCACGAAAAGATTTTCTTTAACTATTTTTTAACAAAGCCACATTACTTAAAAGGGACAAGTAATGGTTTTTTTGCAAATAGAGATTTAGATCAAATTGCAAAGTTATCAAAAGATTTTTATTTAAAGTTTGGTGAAAGCCCATCTAAACAACAGATGAATGCTTTAGTTAAAGATGATCCTAATGAAATTTCTGGTGATATTGTAAACTCTGTTTATGATATTAATATTAAGGAGTATGATCAGGATTGGTTAAAGAGAACCGGTGAAGCATGGGTTAAGTGGAAACATTTTGATAAACAATTAGTAAGAACAATTGAATACGTAAAAACTCAAGACGTTTCTCCAGAAAATGTAGAGGATGTAGTACAGCGTGCAATAGGCATGATATCTACTGATGGTTCAATTAATTTTGATACTGATGTAGGTTTAGATTTCTTTAATCCTGAATCTCACATACAAAGAACATCAAAGAAAATAGAAACAGGATGGAGTTTTGTTGATAGAGTATCTGGTGGAGGTTATGATACTAAATCATTAATTGTTTATGCAGGAGAACAAAATATTGGTAAATCAATTTGGTTAGCAAACGATGCAGCTAATTTTGTAAGGATGGGTCATAATGTAGTTTTTATAACAGCAGAGATGTCAGCACAAAAGGTATTAAAAAGAATAGGATCTAATCTTTTACATATTCCAATGAGTGAATATGATAAAAATTCAAATAATAGAGATTACATGAAAAGAAGATTAGAAAAAGTATCTCGAGGTTTATTACCACCAGGAAAATTATTTGTTAAAGAATATCCAACATCACAAGGTACTATACCAGACATAGAAGCATACTTAAAAGATTTAGAAGAAAATCAAGATCATAAGGTAAATGTATTAGTTGTAGATTATATTAATATTCTTGCAAATTATAGAAATCCTAATACTGAGAATACTTATATGAAGATTAAACAAATAGCAGAGGATCTTAGGGCATTGGCAGTTAAAAGGGATATGTTAGTTATATCAGCAACACAAATTAATCGTGGCGCGTGGGATGCAACTGAAGTACGAATGGAAAACATTGCTGAATCTGCAGGTCTTGCGCATACTGCTGATGTAATGTATGCATTAATACAAGATTCTGTAATGCACGCTGAGCGAGAATATTGGTTAAAGGTTTTAAAAATTAGAGATGGTCAAGGTAAAGGATCTCGATGTAGATTTGATATTGATTATGAACATATGAGATTAACTGAAACTGATGATATATCAGCATAATAAAATAAAATAAAACAATATGTGGGGAAAAAAGAAAAAGGTTTTAACTAAAGGTGAGGATGATAAAAAATCAGGCCATGTTGAAAAAGATAAAATATTTAATAATACATACGGTGAACAAGATTTATCTCAAGGTAAAATAAACTTTACAGTTTCTGCATCTTGGTTAGATGGAATGGATCCTGATGATAAGCAACACTATGATTCTTTATTTGAACGCGTTGATGCGTTAATTAAAGGTAGTGAATTTGAACATCTTAATGAAGCAACCCCAGATGGTGTTATTAAAAAATTAAATAAAGTACAAATTAATAAGGTATTCTTTTATCTTATAGAAAAAACAGGTTCTTCATATACAAGAATAGATTTATTTAGTGTTCTTTCAGATTATTTTGATGTATTTCCAAATAAATTCTATAATTCGTTGTCAAATAAATTTAAGGATGAATTAATTAATGAATTAGATAAAAAATATAATATCCTAGAAAAAAGAAAAATCAGAAAATTATTTTAATATGGCAAAGAGAATATGGATGGTGTCCGATTCGCACTTAGGCTGTAGATCAAACTCTGTTTTGTGGCTCCAAATTATTGAAGATTATTTTTTTAAATTTTTTATTCCATTAGTTAAGAAAGAATATAAAGAAGGTGATGTTCTTTATCATTTAGGAGATGTATTTGATAACAGACAAAGTGTAAATCTAGCAGCACAGGATTTAGCAATTAGAATATTTGAAGAATTAGGAAAGATATTTCCAGATATTCATATCATTGTTGGTAATCATGATATAATGAGAAAGAATTCAAATGAAATATCATCTGTTGATTGTCTTAAATATCTTCCTAATGTAACTGTATTAAAAGAACCTAAAGTTTTAAAATATAAAAATGCAACTTGTTTATTAATGCCATGGAGAAGAAATCATGAACATGAACAAGAAACCTTAGATAATATTAAGGATAATATTGATTATATGTTTTGTCATACTGAAACGCGTGGTGTTCAAACTAGTCCAAGTACAAAGCATTTACATGATAGTGGAAATGAAGTAACTATCTTTAAAAGATTTAAGAGAGTATACTCAGGACATATTCATTATAGACAAGACAAAGAAAATTTTGTATTAGTCGGTAATCCATATCAAATGACAAGATCAGATAGGGATAATCAAAAAGGAATTTACTTATTAGATTTAGAATCAGGTAATCATACATTTTTTGAGAATCATATAAGCCCTGTTTTTATTAGATATTATATTAATGAAATTTTGGAAATGAGAATGGAAGAAATTGAAAATGAAATCAAAAATAACTTTGTTGATATTTTTATACCATCAAATGTATTAGGTAAGTATAACATTAATATGTTTATGGATTATTTAGACGGCTTGGCTAGAAAATTAGAACCAAGAATTTATGATGAAGAGAATCCTTATGATAGAGAAGATGGTGAAATGTCAGATTTTAATGGAGAGTTAAATTTAATGAATATAGCAGCAGAGCATATTAATTCTTTAGATTATGATAATGATTTAAAAGAAAGACTAAAAGTATCAGTACAAGAATTATATAAAAGAACGTTATCTCCTAACTATGAAGATTAAAAAAGTAGAGTTTAAGAATTTTGCAAGTTATGGTAACAGATTGCAAGTAATAGACTTTGAAAAAGAAAAAAGTAATTTATATTTAGTCTTAGGTGGTAATGGGGCTGGTAAGAGTACTTTGGCAAAGGTAATTACATACTTATGTTATGGTAAAGTAGAAGGTAGTTCTTTAAAAGATTTACCAAATAGAGTTAATGGTGCACTGTATGGAAAGATTTGGCTAGAATCTAAAGGTAATGCAATTGAAATAGAACGTGGAATTAACCCAGGAATATTTAATGTAAAAATTAATGGTGAAGATTATGATGTTGCTGGTAAAGTAAATTTACAAGATTTTTTAGAAACAGAGATATATGAAATACCTTATCATGTTTTTAAGAATGTAATTATTTTATCTGTTAATGATTTTAAATCATTTATAACAATGTCTCCTTATGATAAGAAAAGAATTATAGATAAGATATTTGGTTTTTCTATTATTAATGAAATGGCTGAGGCTATAAAAGAAAAGCGTAGAGGTATTATTGGAGAAATTAGGACTTATGAAGATGAAATAAGAACTCTTAATGAATCTATAGGTTCAGTATATGATAAAATAGAACAAATAGAATTGTTAACAGCAGAAAAAGATGCTTCTAAAGTTAAAAAATTAAAGATGGATTTAATTGCATTGAATGAAAACCGAAAAAAATTAAATAACTTTACTGAATTAACTAAAACAAAACTAGAGTCTTTAGATAAAGAATCTAGGGATAAGTCATCAGAGCATTCTACCTTGACTAATAAAATTTCTAATATTAAGCAAGATTTAAAATTGTTTGAAAATTCAACATGCCCTACGTGTACTGCACCACTGACTTCTGATTTTCATTTGGAAATTAAAAAAGAAAAAGAAGGTTCTTTAATAACATTAAGTAGCCAATATAAAATTGTCAAAAAAGATTATGAAGATTCTGTTAGTAAATTACATGACTTGAGAATTAAAGGTAGACAGATTCATGTAAAAGCTGGACAATTAGAAGTTTCTATGGAAAATATTAAATCTAAGTTAATTGAATTAGCAGATAAAGATGAATCTGATTCTTCATCTGATTTAAAACATTTAGTAAAAGATTTTAATACTCGTAAAACAGAAAAGACAACAGATAAGTTAAAAAGCGAAGGAGAAGATTATTATTTAACTATCTTAGAAAATTTAATGGGTGAGGATGGTATTAAAAATCTAGCAGTAAGATCTATTCTTCCATCATTTAATAATCATATTCTTTTAATGGGTAGGGAAATGGGAATTCCTTTTGGTATACGATTTAATGAAAAATTCTTTTGTACATTACATCATCTAGGAACAGAGATAAGTCCGAAGACATTAAGTACTGGTGAAAAGAAAAAAGTAGATTTTGTAATTATCATGGCATTAATGAAAATGATTAAAGTTAGATTTCCATCTCTTAATATTTTATTCTTAGATGAAATCTTTTCTTCTATTGATTCAGATGGTGTACATCATATAGTTAACATACTTCATAATACAATTCAAGATATTGGGCTTAATACATTTGTTATTAATCATACGGTATTACCTAGTGAATACTTTGATAAAAAATTAGAAATTACAAAAGATGGTGGATTTAGCGAATTTACAATTGAATCTATTGGATAAATATACTACAAGAAAAATTAATATCATAGATGTCAGCATATAATCAGGAATATAATAAGGACAACACAATCTTACGTTATATGATAGTAGCTCTTTTAGCAGATCTGAAAGATAAAGTTTACTATTATAATCAAATAGATGAAGATACTTTAAAGAAAATACCAGTCCCTTTCTTTTATTCAATAACAGGAGATGGTAGATTTTTAATGGATAATTTCCTTTTTGATGCAGAAGCTAACGGTAAAGCTATAGGTGATTATGAGACAGTTCCAAGAGGTATAATACAATTACAAGGTATATCCATAGATTCGGGTAATCAAACAAATAAGTTTGCTAGAGGTGAATTTGTTCAAGAGTGGGAAGGTGTATTAAAAACATTTTCTTTAGAAACAAATTTCTTACCATTAAATATGGCTTTTGATTGTACAATAGTATGTTCATCCAATTTAGAAATGTTAAAAGTAACTGAATCACTTATGAGCAAATTATATAAAAATAATTTGTTTCAAGTAGATTTAGGTATGATGAGGGTACAGGCATCTTTTGCAGTCCCTGAGGATTATACACAAAATAGATTATTTGAATTCCAATTAAATGATAAAAAAGAATGGAGTGTAACTTTTCCAATAGAAGTTTCTTCATTTATGCCAGTGTTTGAACAGGGTATTTTAATACCTGAAGTTAGTCTTATGACTAAGGCTGCAATTAAAGCTAACCCTACTGCACAAGGTGTAGGTATGCTAAGATCAGGTATTGATAATGAAATAGGTATTTACTTTGGTGGATTATTCCAAAAATTTGAAATGTCACAAGAAAGCTTATTAAAAGTACAGCCTAGTGGAACTTTTAGTAATAAAGGATACATTAACCCAGATTCTATTCAAACAGGTGGTCCTTATTCAGAAACAATATTAACATCAGCCCCAATAGTACCTGAATCATTAGAAAGCTTAAATTATAGAAACGCAGATGCAATACCAAAAGTAGATGAATCAGGCTTAGGAAGTGTAGATGATGGCTTTGGAAAGTGATAAGCAATTAACAGTCAAGACTTAGAATATATAAAACAAATCAAATAAGTGTAATATGAAAAACACAATGAACGAAGGACAAACTCAGGTATATACCGATGGTGGAATAAATCCCCAAGCAGGTATTGATACTGATGCTCCCTACTTAAACAAGCCAAGGCAACAGCTAATGGATATAATCCATGTGTTATTCAGTCAAAGTGGTAAAACTAAACCAGATGGTAAAGGTAAAGTTTTAACTGAAGGCCCAATGACAGATGAACAAGTATTAGCTATTTTGGTTGGAATGGGAATCCCTCAGCAAATGGGAATTTCAACAATAGCAAAATATCGAGAACAGCAACAAGCCCCATCCGATATATACACTGAAAATAATAATCAAAAAAATCATAACAATATGAACTTTACAATTACCGATCTGTATGAGAACGTTATGGATAGTATTAACGGATTGAAAGCAATGGATAATGATAATTCCAGAGTTTCATATTCTGTTAAAGAATCCTTAACTGTTTTAGAGGAAGCATTAAATGCATTCCCTATGAAATTAAAAAATGCTGACCTTTCTGCAATCAGCGAAGAATTAGAAAATTCTACTGACCCTAATCTTAAATTTAAAATTGCAAGAAACCTGTATACTAAACTATCTCAGTCAACTTGGTTAAATCCAATTTCTGAATTAAGAGAGTATATAATGGAATCTTATAATAATGCTAAATGGCAATTTAGAATCAGTGAATCTGTTGAAAGAACATCAATGAAAAAGGGTAAATTAATTGAATCATTAAATAATGATTTAGTTTCTTTATTAAATGAATCAGATGTTAAATCTAAATTTGCTGCAATTGCTGCTAAGAATCCTTGGTCAGTTGATGTTAAGCAAATCGTAAATGAAATGAATGCTGAAGATCAAAAAGTAGCATCTACTGCAAACGGAAAAATTGTAAAAATTCTTTCTCCAGTTTTAGAATCTGAAAATGGTTTAACTTTTCAATTACATAACAAGAATTATACTTTTAATGGAAAATCTATTGTTGAAGCTAATGTAACTGATACAAGATTCTTCGATGTATCTGAAGGATTAAAAATGTTTACACGAAGTGGAGATATTCTTTCACTACATGGAGATAATGGTAAAACATTAACTTACGACATTACTGAAGGAACTTTAAGCATGGGTAAAATTAATTTATCTAATGTAAGTATAATCGAACTAAAAGAAACATTATTGGCAACTAACTTTTCAGGTTATAAAAACCAATGGCAAAATGATAAAATTTGTAAATTCTTTGAAAGCGTTGATTTAGTTTGTGAACTAGATGATTTTACTACAATACAAAATCAAGAATTTGCAGATGTATTTTTAACTATGATTAGTGTAGATGAAGGTATCTATATTAATAAAGTAAATCCTGGTATGCAATTAAATGAAATGATAAAGCTTAATACTGCAACAGAAACTGTTGATGCGGTAATGGAATTTATTAATTTTGATATTTCTCCAATTCTTTCTGAAAAACTAATTTCAGAAAATAATGAAAAGGCTATCATTGAAAATAAAAGAAAAGAACTTTCTGATACTCTTACCTTTTTAGAAGAAAAGAAATCTGAAGTAGAAGCTGCAATTAAAAAATTAGGTGCAACTGATGAATTATCTGAAGCTTTAAATCTTTTAGCTGAAGAGCATAAAGCTAAGGAAAAGGAATTAGCTGATAGTTATATTACTGAAAAAAAAAGTAAGACTGACTATTTGAACGACGGTTTCGTAGAAGCAACAGTCAAAAAGAGCGGACAAGGTCTAAAAAAAGGCCAAGAAGTTTTAGTAAGTGCTGAAGAGTATGCTTCTCTAGGAGATGATGATATGTTAAGTATTATTATTCCTAAAAACGGCAAAGGTGTAGTAGTTCCTAAGTCTGATCTTTCTGTAAGTATCTAATAAACAAGCCTAACTATAATAATATATTGAATGAACCGATTGAATTTAAACAATCGGTTCATTCTTGTATATAAATAATAAATAAATCAAAGTTAATGGCAAGAAAAAGAAATTATCTAAACAACAGAGACCTCCTAGATCAGATAGTATTATCTAAAGAATTGGATGAGCTCACACCAAAGGCCTTAGAATTCTTAATGCTATTGGCAGACAAATGTTCTATGAAGCTAACATATAGAAACCCAGAAGATAGGCAAGATTGTATTGCTTATGCTTATATGGATCTTTATAGATATTGGAGAAATTTTAATCCAGAAAAAAGTACAAATGCATTTGCTTATTTTACTGAGATAGCTAAAAGAGGTTTTGCAAAAGGTTGGAATAAATTACATCCTAAAAAATATCACGGTACCGTTTCAATTAATGGTAGTGCTGACAGCGAAGGCATATATACGATATAAAGTTGTATGAGTATAAAAAAGGTAAAACCTACATCTAAATCTGGATTTAAACAAGGTTATTATAAACCGAAGTTTCCTCAGAAGTATAGAGGAGGAGATCCTATTATATACAGAAGTAGTTGGGAAAGAAAGTTTTGCCATTGGTGTGATTATAATGAAGATGTTATTTATTGGATCTCTGAACCTTTCTCTATTCCTTATTTTAATTTACTAGATAATAGATGGCATAAGTATTATCCTGACTTTTTCTTTAAGATGAAAAAGGGAGATACTACACAAGAATACGTTGTTGAAATAAAACCTAAGGCTCAGTTACAAAAACCAAAAGAACCTAAGAGAAAAACAGCAAAGGCATTAAAAAATTTTAAATATGCATATGAATCATATGTTAGAAATTTATGTAAAACTAATGCTTTAAATAAAATGGCAAAAGAAAGAAATTGTAAAGTAATGTTACTAACAGAAGAATCAAATTTATTTTAATGGCATTAGAACATAGATTTACAAATGACCTTAATATTTACCTTACTGAAAGTAAAGGTAGGACTGGTGCATCCAAAAGATCAATTGATGATATTAAATTAATAGGTGCTAAAAGCTCAGGTTCTTTACTACCAGGTAAGATGTATTGTTTTAATTATTACACAACAGAAGAATTGTTTTATGATACAAAACCCTTAGTAATAGGTTTAGGTGAATCTGATGATGGCCACCAATTAGGTATTAATTTACATTATATGCCGTATGAAGCTAGAATTCCATTTTTAACTGAATTAACTAAAACTTTATTTACTCAAATACAAGGTAAGAAACAAGAAGATCCATTAAAAGAAGATCCTATTCCAACCTTTCAATGGAAATTTTTAAAAAGAGCACTAGGTAAAAAATATAATTTAACATACTGTGTAAGACAGTATAGAATGGACAGAATGAAAAATCCTTATGTGATAGGATATGGTAATTGGTACATTGGAGCAGTAAATAATGAAGATCAATTTTTTGGTGGAAATATAAACCAAGCACAATCATTATACTACAAGAATATATAAAATAATAAAAAATAACAATATGGCAGGTTTTACAGATAGAAGAGGTCCTTTAAGTACAGGTAATCCAGTAAGAAAGATCCTTAAAGATCTTTCTAATTTAGGAATGGCTTATGATGATATGATCATTCGTAATTCTCGTGCAGTAGGATTTACTGAAAATCAAATGGGTTATTCATTTAATCCTATGGGATCTGATAGTGATGATATGTATGGTGCATTTGCTGCGCTATCATTAACAGATACTACATTAAAGAAAAATATTGCATTTTTCGATCAAGACTATACTAGAAAAAGAGATCAACTTAGAACGTTTGCAGTACAAGATGAGATTGAAGATATTTTAGATGTATTAACTGATGAGGCTATTGTATTTGATGAATCAAATTTTATGGCTTATGCTGAATTTAATGGTCATATTGGCGAATCTATAGAAGAAGAAATTAGCGATGTATATAATAATATCTACAATTATATTGGTTTTAATGATGCAGTACAGCCTTGGAACTATTTTAGAAAATGGTTAATTGATGGTTATCTTGCATTTGAGATAGTTTATAATGATAAACAAACTGAAATTATAGGATTTAAAGAATTAGATCCAATATCATTAATGCCAGGTATTGATAATGAAGATGGTAAAAAAGTCTGGATTCAATATAAAGGTGAAGGTGGAAAGGAAAGACAATTATGGGATTCACAAATAATATACATTTCATATTCACAAGTTAATTCTCCAATGAGAATATCATATGTTGAAAGATTAATTAGATCATTTAATTTATTAAGAATAATGGAACATAGTAGAATTATTTGGGCTGTGTCAAATGCTTCATTTAAAACTCAATTTACTATCCCAGTTGGTGGTAAATCTAAAACTAGAGCAAAACAATCGCTATCAACATTAATGAATTCATACCGAGAGGTTGTAGATTTTAATTTTGAAAGCGGTGAAATACAAACTAACGGTAAACCAATGATGCCGTTTAATAAAGAATATTGGTTACCATCAAAGGATGGCGAATCACCAGAGATTCAAACAATTGGTGGTGACGGACCAGATTTAGGTGATACTGAATCTTTAAAATACTTTTCTGATAAATTACAACTTGCATCTAAGATACCATTTTCTAGATTTGATAGAGAAGGTGGTAATACATATGATATGGAGGCAAGTGGTATGTTAAGGGATGAAATTAAGTTTGGAAGGTTTATATCAAGACTAAGATCAATATTCCAAGAAATATTAGTTAAGCCTGTATATCTTCAAATGTGTCTTAACCATCCTGAATTAAAAAATGATATTGCATTTAAAGCTGGTTTAGGTTTAGATTTTATAAAGGATAATGTATTCGAAGAAATGAAAGAAATGGAACTCCAAACAAAACGTGTTGATTTTATTGGTAATCTAAAAACTCAATTAAGCACAATGAATGCTGAAATGGAAGAAATACCATACTTTGATTTAGGATTCTTAATTAAGAGATATGGTGGATTTACACGTGATGATATTAAAGCAAATGCCCGAGCAAAAGAACGTGAAGAACTTTCAACAGCAGGTTATAAAGAGGAAGATATTGAAAAGATCCTTTTAGGTGCGAATAAAGATGATTTTAAGCCTGAGGAAAAAAGTGATGGTATAGATGATGATCCATTAGCTGATATCTAAAAACTATTAAGAGTTGTAATATATAAATCAAATTAATACTAGAAAGATGTCTAATAAGAAACTTTTAATTCTAGAAAGATCTAAGTCTAATTTAAGTATGACTAAAGATGCCGATGGCTCTGTGGTACTTGAAGGAGTATTTACTGAGATCGGAGTAAAGAATAAAAATAATAGAATTTATGAAGAAGCTGAAGTACTTCCTCATATTAAAGAATTACAGGAAAAAGTAAAAACTAACAAACTGTTAGGTGAACTTGACCACCCTAAGGATTTTGATATTAGTTTATCAAATGTATCTCATGTTATCGAAGATTTAAAATACGATGAAGGAAAGAAACAAGTATTAGGAAGAATAAGATTACTCAATACGTCAAAAGGTAAAGAGGCTCAAGCATTAATAGAAGATGGTATACCATTGCATATTTCAAGTAGAGCTGCTGGTACTGTTGATGAGGCTGGTAAAGTTAAGATTAAAAAATTCTTTACATATGATTTAGTTGCTGATCCAGGATTTGAAAATGCTGAGTTATCTAAAGTAAATGAATCTTATGGCTTCGGAGATACTGAAGGTTTATACATTTATGAAATGGCTGAAACTGAAGATGAAATAAATAAAACAAATAAAACAGATCTAACAATGGAAAATAACTCAGGAAACTTTGTAACCGTTGAGGATTTCAATAAGTACACCGAATATGTAAAGAATACATTAGATGGTGTTAAGGAATCTGCAAATTCAAACAGTGATGAACTAATTCAAAAATTGGTTAATTATACTGAGCATATTGCAGAGAAAGTAAATCAGGTAACTGATTATACTGAATACTTATCAGAAAACCTTGACAAAAGTATCTCTTACTCTGATTACTTAGCAGAGAATGTAGATAAAATTAAAAATTACTCTTCTTACTTAGGTGAAGAACTAGATAAGACTATTCAATATTCTGAACATGTTGCTGAACAAGCAGATAAAGGAATTCAATATTCTAATTATTTAGGAGAATCTTTAGAAAAAGGAATCGAATATTCTGAGTATGTTGCTGAAAAGGTAGATCAAAATATTGCTTATTCTGAATATCTTGGAGAAGGTTTAGACAAATCTATTAAATACTCTGAGTATATTGCTGAAAATGCAACTACTGTTGATGGAACATTAATTAACGAAGAATCATCTGAAGCAACAATTGAAGAATCTATTAATGAATCAGTTGAAACTGTTAAAGATACTAAATCTTATAAAGATACTATTAGTGAAAAATTAGAAAACTTAATTTCTAAAGCAGAAACTAAAAATCTTTCTGAAATGCACTTTATGAATTTCCTATCAGAATCTAAAAAAAATCAATTTGATTCTTTAGAAGATAACAAAAAAGCTTTATTAGTTGAATCAATGAACAAAGATTCTATTATGTCAACTGTGCAAGCTGAAAACGTTTGGGAATCATGTTTTATTACTGAAAGAAAAGAAATTAACTTTATTAATGATATGCCATCAAAATATTCTGATAAATGGAATTCTCTTTCAGAAAATAGAAAAGAACAAATTATTGCTGAAGCTAAATTTCATTCTTTAGGTACTCCTTATGCTATTAACAATTTCTGGCAAACAAGAGATCTAAGAAATACTCAAATGAGTTTAGAATCAATCAATGAAAGTAAAACTGCTGCTGAATCTGCTTCTGTAAAAGCTGAACCATTATTAAATGAAAGCTTCTCTGCAGATTTAATCAACAAAATGAAATTCAGATTAGGTAGATAACTTAATCTAACAATATTAATCGAATAGCTAAGAAGAAAAGAGCTCAGGCGATTATAAAACGAAACATAAAAGATATGTTTCACAAATGCGAAAAATAATTTTAAATAATGTACGCAAATCAATTAATCAATGAGGCTGAGGTTCAAAAGACTTGGGGACCTGTTATTGAGGAAAGTACTGGAATTACTGAAAAATCTAAGTTAGCTTGGATGTCTAAGTATTGCCATTACCATAACCTTAATGAAAGTGTTTACAATACTGTACACCTTAACCCGAACATGAATGTTCAAAGTATGGGTAACGCAACATTACCAGGAAATCCTGGATCAATGAATGCATTCCCTGCACAAGTAACTGGATCTGGTGACAGACCTTTTTCTTTGTTACCACTTGCAATGCAAGTAGCAGCACAGACTGTAGGTTTAGACTTAGTTCCTGTAGTACCAATGCAAGGCCCAATGGGCGTTTTAACTTACCTAGACTTTGTTTATGGTGGAGGTAGAACAACTGGAGCTCCACTAACTGGAGGTCAAGATGTAGTAGGTACTTCTTTACTAATTAAAGTTAATGCAATTGACGCTAATGGTGTTAGTTCTAACTTTACAGTAAATGACATCATCTATTGTACTGCATCTGGTGTAGTTGCAACTAATGGTGCTTCTTACGAATTAACTTTTGTAGGTTATTCTAGAATCGATGGTTTATCAATTTTTAGAGTAAGATCATCAACTGCTGCTATTAACGCTGCAGGATTCAATGGAATCGCTAACACGTTCACACAAGGTGGAGAAGGTGCTGCTGAATCTATTTACGTAGCAATTGTACAAGGTGGTAACTTCTTTAGAGCTGGTGCTGCTGGTTGGCCTGCTGCTCCTGCTGCTGGTGCAACTCGTGCTGCTCAAGCTGGTTTTGCTGGTGCTACTCAAACGGGTGGTGTAGGTTCTGCAACTATGGGAATCGCTGGTACTTTCCAAACTGCCGCTAATGGTGGTTCTGGTTTAGGACATGTTAAAGCGTTAGAAGATCATATTACTGGTTTTTCTGGTAATGCTTTTCAACCAACTAACAACCCTGCTGCTGGTGCTCCTGGTTTTGCAACTGAGAATATGAACGGAAACGATCCTTACCTTAGAGGTGTAGGTGAGTCTACTGTTGATAACATCATGGGATTAACTTTATTTAACAAATCTGTTGCCGCTGATACTTTCCAAGTAGCTGCTGGTGTAACTAGAGAACAAGTTCAAGATCTGAAGCAATTCGGTATTGATGCTGTAGCTCAAGTTGAAGCAGTATTGGTAAATGAGTTAACTCAATCTATTAACAAATACATTCTAGACAGAATATTTAGAAACGGTGTAACAAACGCTGTTAATACTCAAGCTGTCTCAGGTACTGTTTTATCAGAAGCATTTACTGCTGCTGCTGCACCTGTCGCGAATGCTGCCCTACCTTTAGGACCTAACAACGTCAACAATGCAATTGCAACTGTTGCTGTATTAGGTGCTGTAACTGCTGGTGGTGGTAATACACAAGGAACTCTACAACGTAGAATCTATACTAAAATTCTTGCTGCAAGTAACTTAATTGCTACTAGAGGAAGAAGAGGACCTGCAACGTTTGCAGTAACAGGTGGAGAAATGGCAACTGCTCTTCAATCTGTAGCTGGATTTATTGCATATCCGTTATCTAATACAGTTAACCAAGCTGGTGGATCTTTATATCCAATCGGTGCGATTGCTGGGGTAACAATTTATGTAGATCCTAACAGAGCTTTTAATGACTATACAATTTGTGTAGGACGTAAAGGTGATGGTAATTCTCCTGGTATTGTATTTATGCCTTACTTAATGGCTGAATCAGTTGAAACAATTGCTGAAGGAACTATGGCTCCTAAAATTGCAGTTAAATCAAGATTCGCTTTAGTAGATGCTGGATTTAATCCTGAATTAATGTATTACACAATGAACTTTACGTTCGCTGGTGGTGCTCAGATTGTATAATTTGAACCAATAGTAATATTTTATATAAAAAGCCACTCTTCGGAGTGGCTTTTTTGTTCTTATAGCTTGAATATATAAAACAACTAAAAACAATAATAGATCATGGCAAAATTAAAAACATATTCTGAGTTTATAAATGAAGGAATAATGGATGTAATTAAAACTCCTATTAAATACGTAAAGATTAAGAATAATGCTAAAAAGCTAGTTAAGGCTAAAGTGGCAGTTGCTCTTAATGATGTTAATTTTGAGAAAAAGAAACAAAAATCTACAGTAAAAGATCCTGAGAAGAATGCTGTGTTAACAAAGGCTAATGCTGCAAAGAATGATGCACTCAAGGATACTGCCAAAGGCGTGATTGATAGAATGGATAGTTTAGCTACATCACCTATATTAAAAAAGGTTTCGTCTCTCGCAAAAGTAAAGGCTTCTGTTGCTGCTAATAAAACTATACTTAAGTCTGCTACTGGTGAAGAGGCTAAACAATTAAAAGTAAAACAAACAGAATTAAATAAAAAAGCAACTAACTTAGCTGGTGGTATAAAGGATTTTGAATCTACTGCTGCTAAAAAAGAAGAGCCAGTAAAAGATAAAGAAACTAAAGAAACTCCTGCAACTAAAGAAACTCCTGTTGCTAAAGAAACTCCTGTTGCTAAAGCAGATAATACTAATAAAGATATAGAAGATAAGGCTAGCAAAGCAGCGGATAAAGAAATGGCAGATGCTAAAGCTGCTGGTGAGAAATCCAAAGAAGAAAGAAAGGATGACGGTAGTGCAAAAATAGAAGCTGATATTAAAGCTTATAATAAATCTATCGAAGATGAAAGAGCTTCAATGACTAAATCAATGAAAGATTTAGATCAGGCTAAAAGAGATCAGAAATTAGGTAGAGTATCTGATGAGCAGGTTCAGGTAATAATGAAAAAGTTAGAAGATAGTAAAGAAGATATTGCTGAACTAAAGAAAAAAGAGACTGATGCTAAAAAGAAACTATCAGCAATAGGTGAATCTGTTACACCGTTAGTAGAATCTGTATCTGAAAAGTTTGCAAGATTAAGACCAAACCTGTAAATTAAAACTCTATGTATAAAGTTCGTAAAATAAACTTTGGATGGTATAAAAGGCGGTATGGTATTCTTCTAGAAAACCTTCCGCCTTTGAAGCAAAAATTGCTTTTAAATAACCGTCATATGAAATGGTTAGATTCTGATACTCAAGCTTTTGAAGTTATATTTAAAGTAGAGGATATGAATGGTCATGAAAAGAATGTTAATAAAGCTATATGGAATCCTTTTAGAGAAACTTTTACTACTCTTAAAGAATTAGAAAAGTCAGCAGATCTTATTGCATGGAATTGTGGAATATGTAAAGTTCCTATTAAATCTAGAATGGATTCTAAGAAAGTAGAAAATTTTGTTTGTAGCAAATGTACTAAGGCCCATAACTCACGGAACAGAAGCGTTGACGGTAGAATTATAGATACATCTATCAAATTTACTAAACACTGTAAACACCTCCTTAAGAAAGAACAGAGAGAGTTTATGACTTATGCAAAGAAATCATCTAAAGCTTAACGCTTGCTCTATTGTAATCTTAGGAAATACATTTAATTTACTATAAGGAGATGCATTTAATACAGTTATTCCTAAACCTTTTGAATTACTAAAATCATTAAGTTCTGATTTTAATTCTTGGAAACCTGGTAAAAACTTATCTTGGTAAACGTGATCAGGTGCAGCCTTTGAAGGATAGCCATCATGAAAGTGAGTAATTAATTTATTATTCTCCATATGATTACCCATATCAAATCCTAATAAAATTATACGTCTTGCTCCTAGATGAAAAGCTAGATTAATTGCAGCATATCCACTATTATTACCATGAGCTAGTGTTTGATTATCTAATTCCAACCCATGAGGCTTACCTTTCTTTAATAAATTAATATCTTCAGTATATTGACTACTAGGTCTAAGTGTAAACTTTAAACCTTTATAATTATCTACTTCATTTTTATGCCAATTATAAAATCTTGTATCTGTCCAGAATAAAACATTAGCATTTGGATAAAAAAGAATTGCTTTATTGATTGCAATAGTTTTTGATCCGTTTAATAAATTAAAGTCAAAATCTCTTAAAGATGGCCCACCCCCAATTAAATAAATAGTTTCTCCTTCAAATTTCCTAGGAATACTATTATATGTTATTTTTTTATTAGATGAATTTGGTACAGGTATTACATGCCTAGGTTTGTTTAGATGAGTATGTGGTGTAGATACAGGTTTGGTAGGATGATTTATAATTTCTCTACGATTAACATTGCTATTATGCTGTATTGCTCTTGGCTCTTGTATAATCCTTTTAATAGACCTTCTATTCCTTTGCATTAAGTTTGCTATTTTTATATTTATTTCAGTGTAAACAACTCACTATCTTTACCATATAAAAATAAATCAATTCATGCGCAATATACAAAACATTTTACTTACAGAGAAATATCGCCCAAAGGCATTAGAAGATTTAATAACACCTAAAAGAGTAGGTGAGAAATTAAGTAAGGGCGTTTATCAACATTTATTATTACATGGTAGTCCAGGTACAGGTAAGACATCTGCTGCTAAAGTTTTAGTAAAACATTTTAAACACCCGTATCTTTATATCAATGCATCAACCGATACTTCTGTAGATGTTGTAAGAAATAGAATAACTGACTTTTGTGCTAATCGTTCTATAATGGATGAGCCAGGAAAAATGAAAGTAATTATATTAGATGAGATCGATGGAGTATCTGATCAATTCTTTAAAGCATTAAGAGCTACAATGGATCAGTTTGCAACTAATGCAAGATTTGTAGCAACATGTAATTATATTAATAAAGTACCAGATCCAATTCAATCAAGGTTTGAGATGATTGATTTTGATTTTTCTAAAGATGAAGAAACTGAAATAATGAAACATTACATTATGAGGATTCTAAAAATCTGTAAAGATGAAAGTATTGGTATTGATAAACATGCAGCTGTAGAATTAGTAAAAAGAAAATTTCCTGATTTAAGAAATATGCTTAATCAGTTACAAGGTTTTCAATCACAAGGTAAAGATACAATAACTGTTGATGATATAAAACAATTTAGTTCAGTTTATAAAGATATTTATGATTTAGTTATAGACGGAACAGATCCTGTAAAAAATTATCAATATATGTTATCAAATTATGCAAATAGATCTGATGATGTTTTATCTTCTCTAGGTGCAGAGTTTATAGAATTTGTTCAACAAGAAAGACAATCATATGTTCAATTTATACCACAAATAATTATTACAGTAGCAAAATATCAATCACAAAGACAACAAGTAATAGATCCTGCAGTATCAATGCTTGCATGTATTTATGAACTGCAATCAATATTAAATGGAGCATGAGAGCGCAATTCTTAGAAAAATTAATTAAAACATATCCTAATCATTATCAATTAGGAGCAGCGGTTAGCTATTATTATAATCTTAGACAAAAGGGTTATGATAAACAGTGCTGCGAAGAAAAAACATTAAAATCTACTTTCAGTAATAACTAAAATTTGTTATTATTATATTAAATACTAATACAATGAGAAAAACAGGAAGGCATACATTCGTAATAGACGGTAATTATTTTCTTTTTAGAACATTATACGTTTTACCAAGAAAATCCAAAAAAGAAGAAATGCTAGGTACTGATGAAGACGCAATCGTTTTTATGAGAAAGCTAGCAACTGACTTTGCATATCAGATTAGATTATTCGAAGGACTTATAGATAAGGTAGTATGGACTATTGATTCAAGGTCATGGAGAAAAGATTTTTATCCAGATGCAGAATATAAAGGTAATCGTAAACAGGATAGTTCAATTAATTGGAAAAACTTTTCTAAAGTTACAGAAGAATTTACTCAGCTACTTATTAAACAAGGTGTTATCTATTCTAAAATAGATGGCGCAGAAGGAGATGATCTTATGTATGCATGGAATACTGAATCATTAGCAAATGACAAATCAGTTATTATGTTTACTGGTGATAGAGATTTAGTTCAATTAGTAAACAGAAGTAAAACAAACAGTACTCATACAATTTTATTTTCACCAGCTCATAAAAAAATGTATACCTATCAAGGTTTTTCTGAATGGCTTACTACTAAAGAAGAAGAAACCTCTAAAGATATATTTGATGTATTAAAATCTTCATCTACACCAGAAGCCCAATCTAAAAAATTATTATCATCAATAATTGCTAAAAAGAAAGTTTCTGTAATAGAAGTAGATCCAGAGGAATTCCGTTTTCGTAAAGTTCTAACTGGTGATTCAGGTGATAATGTTCCACCTGCTTATTGGCATATCTCTACTCCTAAAAATGGAAAATCAAGAAGATATGGTATTAGTGAAGGTAAAGCAACTGCTATTATAAATGAATTTAAACAAAAGCATGGCACCTTATCTCATATGTATTTATATGAAGACGGTTATATCACTGATTTAGCAAACATAACTATTAGACATATGAAAGCTAAACATATGAGCAGAGAACAGATTATAACTAATCTTAAATCCAATGTTAATCTAATGGTACTTAGTTCTCATACTATACCAGAAGGTATTTTGGATGAAATGTTTAAATCAGTAGAATCTAAAATAAACATTAATGAATTAAAATTACCTAATGTATCAACTATGAAAAAAATAGTAGAAGGTACAGAGTATGATGGTGATGATAACTCTGCATTTAAGGCAAGTTTCTTTAAAGGTGATAAAGACGATGATAACAATGATATGTCATTTATTACTAATAAAAAATCCAAAGGAAAGATTTTCTAAAAACTAGAAAACAATTGTATCAATAAGTCGTATAAATAATAAAAGTAATGAAGTTATTTGATTACATAAAGGTCTTGTTTGGTCGAGATCCACAGTGGGAAAAATTAAAAGGATACGATAAATCTAAAAATTCATTTATGACAAATAGATTTATGAGTATTAAATTTCCCATTCAAGCAAATATGTTTAATGCACTGAAGATTGATCCAGTAGGTCAAGCAGAAGCGTGGAGAATGGTTGCATCAAAATTTAATAGAGTACCTGGATTTATTTATACTAAAACCAAGGCACCTAAAAAAGTAAAAGCGTGGGACCCTAATCCTAAAGCATTAGATCTGTATTTAAAGATTAATGAAATAGGTGAACGCGATTTTAAGGAAGCAATGAAGCACCACCCATCTGAAATTAAGAATGCAATAAATGTATTAGAAAAACAGATGAGTGATGATGTTAATTGATAATAAATTTGAATTAGAAATACCAACCCATATTGCATTTACTTTATATAAGAATGATTACATTGATAATCTGATTATATCTAGAGTAAAAAAAGAGTGTAAAAATGAATCTAATAAACTAGAAGAGTTTATCGTTTCATTAGATCAATTTGAAAGGGCAATACAAACCTCTACATTTTTACGTGCACAGCTACAAAAAACAGTAGAACAAGACTTATTACCTAATCCTAACTTTAAGCCTAATTCCATTTTCTTTTTACAATCTATTATAAAAAGGTTATCAAACCTTGAAAAGATTACATTTAAAATATCAGATGAAAAGGATTTTTCTAGATTAATAAAAATTGAAAGTGGACATGAAATTGTAAGTTTTCATTTTAATATTATAGAAGGTCTTTTTGACTTAACTAAAATATTAGATAGAGAACAATTAGATATTTTTAATAAAGGCTTTATAGATGTTGGTATAATAAACAATAAATATTTAGAAAGAAATCCTTATTTTTATATCCATGCAGTTACTTTGTTTGACATCCTTGCTGAAATGGATGAATCTAATAAAGTAGATACATTTGAAATTATTACTTCAGTAGATCCTAAAATAGAAGAAGATAATCCTATTTTATTAGTTAAGACTGATTATACACCGTATTAGAACATGAATATATAAACAAATAATGTTTGTATATGAAAAAGATAATAAATTGGATTAGTGGCCTTTTAAGAGATGAAAAGGGTACACCTTCTTCAAAAAGATTTATAGGAATAACTGCAGGCTTATCTTTATGCGTAGCACTTTTCATTAACCTTTATACTGAACAACCAGTAGAGCCAGCTTTAATAAATGCTGTAGCTGCAATATGTATTGGTGGTTTAGGATTAGCTTCTGCTGATAAAATATGGGCCAAGAAAATTGATAAATCAGAAGATCAACAAATAAACTCATAACATGGCAGTAACAGGATCATCAACAGATGCTAACGGGGATCAACTATTAGTTAGTCTTAAGACACCTTATGAAAATGTAACCGAAGTATTAGGATTTACTGATACTATTACAGGTGAAGATACTTCTTGTTATTATAACAAGGATTATAGATGGGGTATTGACGGCGTAACTTATTCTGATTGGGTTACATTAACAGATGCTAATCTAGAGTCTTTAGTATTAAACCCAGCTAATAAATTTTGGATTGAATATAGATATACACAAGTTGGTGATTGTACATTAACTTTTGTTTCGATTGCTTTAGAGATTGTAACTGATGGTGGGGTAATATGTAAAATACCTCAAATTGATTGTGGTGGTGTTGACGGTTGCTCAGGCGCATTAAACTTAGCGTTTGATTGTTGTGATGCTGGTTGGAATCCATATGACATATCTAGAGCTGGTCAAATGTATACTCAGTTATCTGCAATGGCATCTAATTTATTCGGTTTTTGTGTTGATTATTATAAAACTAAAGCAGATCAAAGAAGTAGAGATGTTATTTTAAAAGAATATTCACTATTCGATGTTATAAAAGAAGGTGAAGTTAAGATATTAATTCCTGATAATGAATTACCTACTAGGGATATTGCATTTAATCCATTAATGATGGATTTTCCTGTTCAATTTGAAATTCATATTGTTAAGTCTGCATTTGAAGCAATCTTTGGGATAGGTTCTAAACCGCAAATGAGAGACTATTTATATTTTAAACAATTTATGAATAGAATGTATGAAGTTGATGCAATAGCAGAAGCTGATGATTTTATGTATACTGGATCTTATTGGAGAGTAAGTTTAGTTACATATCAACAAAGAACTAATGTTGGTTATGAAGATACTGTATTAGGAGATGCAGCTGAAGCTTCTACTGAAGCCTTAGTTTCAAATGTTGAAGAAAAGTTTAGAGTTGAACGAGAAAATGAATTTAAAGATGTTAGAAAACCTAATGAATATAATACTATAGGTAGTCAAGCAAATGATTATGTAAGAAGAGCTTTAAATAAAAAGATGACAATTACAGAAGAGAATGTCTATAATCAATGGACAATCATTTCTAAATATCATTATGCTCTAGGAACATTAACTAATTCATATAATACAATCCCATCAGTTGCTGTTAAATATCGTTACAAAGGTGGATGGGCGAATACTGATAATAGAGCTTTTACATTTTGGTTTAGGCCTCAATATAAAGCACCAGTACAGAAGAATGTACGTATAACTCAAATAAGTAATAGTGCAGCCTATCCTATGATCACTACACCAGGCTTACCAGTAGGACCAGTATCCGATGTAATAAAAACAGGTGATTGGATTAATGTAAGAGGGACTAATTCTTATAACGGTATACAAAAAGTCAAATCAGTCAATGCAGCTACTAACACTTTAACTTTAGATACTCCTTATATAGATGGAACTATAGCTACCACTGCAAAATTTGCTAAAGAAGTAAGTAATACTTTTTTACAATATGATACAGATCTAGATCCTGTACAAATATTAACAAGCTTTACATATACTGTAAACTGGTTTATAATTACTTTAAATGATTCAGGAGTTAACACTTATTATAAATATGATTTATCTCAACCACCAAATCCAGTAACATTAAATAAAGGTGAATGGTATGCTGCTACTGTTAATTTAAATAACCTAGCAAAACAATTATCATTATTCTTATATAATACAGTAGACGTTGCAGGTTCAATTAATCCAGAAAAAACATCTGATCTTACAAGGATTTTTTCTGAGACTAAAACAATACCAGCAACAGGAATGGTTGATGGTTATGCATGGAAATTAATAGGTTGTGAAACTGATTTAACTAACATTAGAATATGGAGCCAACCAATAGAAGAAGGATTACAAGAATTAATTTTAAGTCAATATGTAGTAAAAGATTCTCATTTAGCTTTATTATTAGATAATGCTTCACCAGAATTATTACTACCAATCGTTACTAACCCAAGGTAACTTGGAATATATATTATAAATTTAGTTATATGAAAGAAACATCGAAAGACAAGTTTCGTGATAGTTTAGGAGATCTCTTAAATGATTTACCTGATGAGGTAGAAGGATTAGGAGAAAACCAATTAGACCTCAAGCCTGTCAGTAGTGATAGTGGACAAGGCGCTCAATTAGTTAGAGCTAAGAATAAAGCTGAAAAGGTAATGAATAGTCTATTAACTTTTTATTTAAGTGAAGAGATTATCGCAGAGCATGAATATATTAGAGCTAAAGCTCAATTAGATGAATCTGCTTTATCTATGTTAATAAGACAAATGCAAAATAGTGAAACAGCAATTACCTTATTAATGGAAACTATACATGAAGGTGATGTTTCACCGAGGATGTTTGAAGTACTTAGTGATTTACAAAGAACTCTTTTGGATATTATTAAAAGTCAAACAATGTATATGGTGGCAATTGAAGAAAACGCCAAAAAGATATCACGTGATGTTGATATTTACCATAATACCGAAAGCTCCTCATCATCCAATAAACAAAGTGGTATTAAATCTCGAGGGACAAAAGATTTAATGAGAGCTTTACAAGATACAATTAACGAAGAAGATATACAAGACGTCGATGGAAATGAAAATGAAGAATAATTATTTGCTAATTCAAGAAATTGAACAGCAAGAACAAAAAACATCATCGGGTATTATTATACCTAATGAAAAACATAACCGAAAGGCTAGGGTTATTAATGCTGGTAAAGCTGAGCATTTAAAAGAAGGTGATGTTATTTTAAAAAATATAGGTAATGGTACAATAACAACATTGGATGATATCGAATACGAGATAATCCACATTAATGAAATTATTGCTATACTAGAGGAAAACGATGGCTAAACCACAAGCAGAATCAGCAGGATTTGAACTAAAGATATCTAAAGGCCAAGAACAATTTTCATGGACTTCAAAGAAAGTGGAGCAGTTAATGCTAGCTATTGATGAAGGTTATAAGCCTAAGTCCACGCCATTCTACGAAGGTAATCCTAATTTAAGAAAAGGAAACATTGTATTTAATTATACACCAGATGAATTAAGAGAAATTAAAAAGTGCGCAAAGGATATTGTATACTTTGCTAATACCTATTGTACTGTAATGACAGATCATGGTTTACAGACAATTAATCTAAGGCCTTATCAAGAAGAAATGTTAAGGCAATTTCAAGCAGAGCGATTTAATGTTTGTCTTGCAAGTAGGCAAGTTGGTAAAACTATATGTTCATCTATTTTTATTGCATGGTATTCAGTATTTAACTTTGATAAAAATTCGCTAATACTTTCAAATAAGGGTGCTACAACAAGAGAAATTATTGATAAAGGTAAAACTATATTAGAACATTTACCCTTCTTTATAAAGCCTGGTACTCTTAAATGGGATGTGTTTAACTCTAAGTTTGATAATGGTTGTAGGATCATAGGCCAAACTACAACTAAGAAAGCAGCAATTGGTTTTACTATTCATTTATTATTTATGGATGAGTTTGCCCATATACCTGCCAATTTTGTAGATACTTTTTATGAAAATGTATATCCTACAGTTTCAGCATCAACTAATTCTAAAGTAATAATTACTAGCACACCTAATGGCTTTAACAAGTTCTATGATATTTATACTGCCGCTGATAAAGGATTAAGTGAATATACACCATTCCGAGTTGATTGGTGGGATGTTCCAGGGAGAGATGATAAATGGGCACAGCAAGAAGTTGCTAATTTAGGTAGTGATGAAGCTTTTAATAGACAATACGGAAATCAATTTATAGCAGGCTCTTCTTTATTATTAGGGGCTGCTAGTTTAAAAAAGCTTACTGAAAACCAAATAGAATTTGAACATAAAGAAATACCAGAATTTGATGATGCTGAAATTGATTACTCTGGTTTATTGTGGAAGCCAGGTTTTAATTTAGATGAAATTGAAGAAGATTATAATTATTGGGTATTCTCTGTAGATATTGCAGAAGGTGTAGGCGGTGATTATTCTGTTATTAATATATTTCAAATAAAAATGCTAGATTTAAAAGATTGGGGTGGTGTAACAACACCAGGAAGTTTTGTTGACTTTTTTGGTATAAGTCAAGTAGGTAGGTTTAGGAGTAATTCTCATACTATTGAAGAATTTGCAAAATCATTGTATATTTTATCATTCGATTTATTTTTCTCAGAAAATGTAAAACTAATTATAGAATGGAATATGTTTGGTGGTGAATTAATAAAAAGAATGGAAACTGTATTTCCTCAAAGAAATGAATTTGATGAAGAATCAATCGTTAAATTTAAACACAGAGTAGATGCTAAGATAAAACAGTTTGGCCTTAAAGTAAAGAAAGACAATAAACCAATTTTTTGTCAAAATTTTAAAAAATACATTTCTCAAAACAAAATTCAAATATTTGATAAAGAAACTGTAAAAGAATCTTCTACTTTTGGAAAGCTACCTAATGGTTCATATGCAGGGCAATTAGGTAATGATGATTTAATTATGACTTGTATAAACAGTTCAGAGTTCTTCACTACTTTAGATTTCTCTGATTTTGTTGAGGAGATTTATGATGTAATAGATCCAGGCATACAAATTAAAATCGAAGAAATTCTAGAAAAAGATTCAAAGGGTGGGAATCTAAATTTTGATATCTATGACTTAGTATAAAAAGTAGATACTTAGTAGATATATAAAAAAACTAATAAACAAAAAAAATATAATACAAGATGGCACTAGATCCAAAAATCGCTTCTCTTAAAGCTGCAGGTACATATCGTTTCGAATTTGACAAAAGTCAAGTAGTAAGTATTCCCGCAAACCAAACACGACTTATAGTCGGTTTCTCTAGGACAGGCCCGTTTAATACTCCTGTCTTTATTCCAGATACAGCTTTTTTTAAGCAAGTATATGGTGATATAGACAGAACCTTAGAAAGAAAAGATTCTTTTTTCCACAGAAGCTGCTTGACAGCATTGGAAAGAGGACCAATTCTTGCACTAAATTTACTTACATTAACTTCAACTGATTTAGTATATGCTAATAGGTTTGCAACATCAGCTACACCAGATGCTCAGCGTAACTTAGGATATGCTGCTAGCACAGATGGTTATGAATTTAGTAAGTTTTATAATACAGACAAATTTTGGTATCCAGATACTAATTCATTTTTAATTGCAATGGGCGCTAATACTAGCGTATTGAATTCTGCTAGTGTAAATGATTTCTTTGATATTGTTAATTTAGGACAAAATCCTATATCTGTAATTGCAAAAAAATCTGCACCTGGAAATGTTTTACCTTACCAAGTAACAGTTGAAGAATGGTATGGTTCTGCTAATGTACCAGGATTTTTAGATAAAGATAGTTTAATATCTGACTTCTTCGTTGACGTCTTTGTGATAGACGGTAACTTTGGTGGTAAATTTGAAGATATAGAACCTTATAAAAGATTCGAATCAGATCCAACATTCCAACAATATTTTAATGCAACAGAAGGATTACAAAGAAGAGTATTAGATGCCGATGCTACTGATACAAAAATCGCACAATTTTTTAATGAACCGGAAGTAAACTTAGTTGCAACTTATACTGCATGTTTAATTCCTGATTTTGTAGATCTATTAGGTAATAACCTTTTTGTTGAAAAAGTTATTAATGCTGATACTGCATCTACTGGATTATTCTGTACTGTAAATGAAGATTTATTTAGTGGAGATATACTTATCGATGGTGTTTCTGGTGGAATTGATCTAGTAGGACATAATCTTGAATACGCTCAAACCACTAGTAGTCAAACTGATATTAATATGTTATCATATAGTGGAACAATTGTTTCTGACTTGGCTTATGGTAGACAAGTAGAAGCTGGAACTGTAGCTGCTGTTACAACTAGTACTATGACAACATCAGTAATATCTGGTGGAACCGACGTACAAATAGTAGCAACAAATGCAAATGCTGCTAAAGATGCAATATTTACTGCAATGAAAGCAATGACAGCAAATACTGCTACAACAGTAGGATCATTTATACAAGGAACAGTAGGAACTACGGTATTTTGGGTTCCAGTTACTTTAGTTACACCAGCTGCCGCAGGTGGTAATATTACAAGTATACAAGTTTCTGCAGTTGGAGGTATAACACCTGCAATAATGCTTAAAGCATCATATACATTTGTAAATGAATCTGCAATTGACTTTATAGCTGATGAATTTCCATTATCAAACGCAACAGCTGGTATTATAGGTGGATACGGATCTACTGCATTAGCTGCATTTGCTTTAGGAACTTTAACTGATGGAGATGAAGCAGTTTACAATGTAGGTGGAATTCAACAAACATCATTCTTAAGATTTGTTTCTACAACATATGGTTTTATTCCAAATGCTGCTCCAACAGGAACACCAGCAGGAACACCTTATGCAATATCTGATTCAGCTTATTTCCCATCTGCCGTAAGAATAATACCTTATCAAGATGCTGATTTTACAGTTTTACAAGATCATGCTAATTTTACTTTAGATGGCACAGGATTATTCCTAACATCTAAGGCAGTTGCAGTAGCAGCAAATACTTTAAACGTACAAACATTAAAAGGATCAAATAATTTAACAATAGCTATTTTAGGTGATAATGCTTCAGAAGCTGGTATACTACCTAATCAAGTTGTAATAGATTCAACAAATCCTCAAATTGCAAAAGTAATCGTAGGAAATTACTTAGTACATTCTGAAGGTAGCTCAACGGCGCCATCAAGATTAACAAGAATTAATTCTGTAAGAACAGCAACTCCTGCTGAGTTTCCATTATCAATTCCTGCAAATGGATCTGGTGTATTAGTAACAACTCAATCAGAAATTGATACTAACAAGCCAGTAGGTCAAGCTACAACATTCGTAGAACTATATAGACCAATTGACAGATGGATAGATTTTTTAAATATCTTTGAATTACCTGGATATGCATATCCATTAACTAAATTACCAAATGGTACTAATTCAAGACAAAATGAAATATTAAGTCCAATTTTATTAGGTACACAATTAGCTAATGCCTTAACTGATAGAGAAACTATTAACTTCCGTTATTTAGTAGATACTTTTGGAAATGGTATAGAGGCAAATTGTAAATCTATATTTACTAAATTATGTGGAGCAAGGAAAAATGCATTTGCAATTGTTAATGCACCATCAGCGAAAGATTTTAGAACTAATATAGATCCAACGTTTACAACAATAACTGGCCAACTATCTTCTAAGTTTATTGCAGAAGGTGGAGATCTTAGTAAAAACCCAACGATTAGATATTCATTACCATCAGCAACGAGCGATGGTTCTTATGGTGGATATTATTATCCATTTGTAACAGTTAGAGATTTAGGTAAGAATATAAATGTACCTCCTGCTGCAAACGTATCTAATAATTTTATACTTAAATATGAAAACGCATTACCTTGGTCAATCGTGGCTGGTGTAAGACGTGGAGTTATTGGTGGAAATGGGGTTGTAGGTTTAGAAATAAATCTTGATACAACTGATCGTAACTTTTTGGAACCATTCGGATTAAATCCAATTGTATTCCAAAGTGGAACAGGACCAACTATATTTGCAAATAAAACCGCACAACAGGTTCCAAAATCTGCTTTAAGTTCTATTAACGTTAGAGAGGTTGTAATTTATATTCAAGATGGTATAGATGCAATTCTTAAAAACTACTTATTTGAATTTAATACAGCTCAAACAAGATTAGAAATAAAAACATTAGCTGATAATTTCTTATCAACTGTTCAAAATGATGATGGGGTTTTTGATTATAGAAATATAATGGATGAAACTAATAATACACCAGAAGTTATTGATCAGAATGTAGGTATCCTAGATACATATATTGAACCAGTAAGAGGAATGGAAATTCTTGTACAAAGAACAACTATTCTAAGAACCGGTGCAATTAGTACAGGAAACTTCCAATAAGAGGTTAGCTAAGACGAATATATAAAAAAACAAAATAAATTATGCCGTTACCACATTATACCCAGTCAAGGGCCAGTAGCCAAAGGTACGAACCAGTTCAACCTAACCTTTTTGAGGTGACTATATTTTCTCCATTAGGGGATGATACTGGTCTTATCTTAGAACAGGTAAATTCAATTGGAGGTTTAAATAACTTAAATCCATCAATTGATGCAATTGGACAAAAGTACAAATTTGCAGATAGATCATTTGCAAGTATGCCAGGTCAAACATTTGTTGATCTAGCTCTTAACTTCAGTCTTAACTTGAATGAAGCTAATGAAAACTACATCTATAATACATTCCGTAATTGGACTAATATAATCTATGATCCATTAACTGGTGAAATGGGATTAAAGAAAGATTACGTAGGAAGTATGATTGTTGTTCAATATAACCGAGCAGGTGATATCTTCAGAAAGATTACATTTAAAGATGTATTCCCAACTGGTCAGATGGATTTTGTGGATGAACTAAATTATACTACTCCAGACGCAGTTGATTTAACAATGACTTATCGTTGTGATCATTGGGTTGAAGAGAACGTAGGATCGTAATATAAATTAATTTAACATAAACTGGGATTGTTTTATAGCTATCCCAGTTTTTTTACCTTCTTCTCAATATATAATATAAATTATATAATATAGAAACATGATTATCTATAAATTACAACAAGAAAAAACAAACAAGGTTTATGTAGGTTATTCAGTAAATGATAACCCAAACAACTTTGGCACAGGAAAATACATTAAACGAGCAGTAAAGGATTTTGGAACTAAAGCATTTAAGCGAGAAGTTATGGAAGTCTTTAAAGCTGATGAATCGTTAAGTGATGTTTTAAAAAGAGTAGAGTATTGGATTAATAAATTTAAATCTGATAATCCTAAATATGGTTTTAATGAAACTGTACAGGAACTTATTCCACAAAAGAAAAGATTAACTAAAAAATTGCAAGTATTATTAACTCCTAGTGATGAAGATAGTCTTAATGCAATTATTATACAAAAATCAATGGAAAACAGAATTAAACCTGTTGCCATTTCAAGATACGTTAGACAATTAATTGTAGAGCATATAGTTGAAGAAACAACCACAGAGAAAAAATTAATAAAAAATAACTAAATAATGTCAAACGAGCACGAAGAAAATATTAAGAAGGAATTTGCAGCAGCCGAAGGTATACCAGTAGAAGCTACAGAAACTCCTAGAGATGTAGTTACAGGTTTAGGAAAGGTTGATGTTGCTAGACAAATGAATAAAGTTACTAATGATGATCCTGAAGTTCAGCGATTAAATGCAATGATAGGCTATACTCGTTTGGATCTTAACAGCTTTCCATCAAAAGGTAAATTTTATAGAGAAGATTTTGAAATTCATATTAGACCTGCAAAGGTTGCTGAGGTTAGAAACTTTTCTACTATTGATGAAAATAACCTAAAGGAAGTAGATGAAGGTTTAAATAACATTGTAGTAGCATGTTCTAAAGTAACGTATGGTACACAGAGAGGATCTTATAAAGATATTCTTGAAGAAGATAGAATTTATTTAATACTATCAATTAGAGAATTAACTTTCAAAACTGGTGAGCAAACATTAATGATGCCTATAAGTAGAAAATCATGCAAGACTTCTAGTTGTAACTCTCAAGAATCTGTAGAATTAAGAACAGATAATTTACAGTTTAATTCTGTTGTAGAGAGATTTGAAAAATACTATGATGATGCTGATAAATGTTATTCAGTCGCAACAAAAAATTATGGTATTATTAAAATGGCCCCACCTACAATAGGTGTAATGAGGGCTATAACTGATTATATCAGAGATAGAGAAGAGAAAAACCAAAGCTGGGATAAATCTACTCTAGCTATCTTACCTTATCTACAGAGAGAATGGAGAGGTTGGAATGAAAAGGATATATTCTCTAAGATTACATCTTTTCAAGGCTGGGATGCTACAAAATATACAATTGTCTACAGGTTAGCTGAAGATATGAAAGTCGGTGTTAAACCGGAGATGGTATTTCCATGTAAAAGCTGCAGTGAGGAGGTCACTGTTCCTCTAACGTTTCCCGGCGGTATCAAGGCTTTGTTCCTTATTCCAGATATCTCTACTGAACTTCTTTAAAGTTAGAGTATTATTATTAGAAAAGTTGCATCTCCAACCTTCAGAGTTGGATTTGCTTCCTTTCTATGAATATGAGTACACATTAGAAATCTATAATGACTTATTGAAAGAGCGCAATAAGCAAGAGCAACAAAATACTAAAGACACCAACGATAAATACAATATGGATGGGATGGCTAGTAAATTTAAAACCCCTACAATGCCAAAAATCTCCATGCCTAAATTTTAAAAATAAAATCTAAATGGCTGTTGTAACTTTAAAAGACTTAATGGATCCTTTAACTAAGATCCAGGCTGCGACAGAATCCACTGCAGCATCAATAGACGCGCTAACTGTTGCTGTTGGTACTACTGGCCAATCATCTGGTGGTGCAGTACAAGAGCAAATTCTAAAAGAATTAAAAATACAAACCAAGTTAATGGAACAGCAAAAAGGCGGTGGTCTTGCTGGATTAATGGGTGGTGGTAAAGGTAAAGGAACTGGCGGAATGGCTGCTGGTGGTAATGCATTTAAAATGTTAGGTGCTGGTACTGCAGCTATGGCTAAAGGTTTATTAATATTTACGTTAGTCCCTACAAAGACTATTAATAAATTTAATGACTTTGTAAGAACCCAAATAGAAATGTGGTCTAAGTCTGATCCAAAGAAAATGGATAAAGGTGCAAAGGCAATGATGGCTATGGGTAATTCTATACTTAACTTTTCTAAAGCATTAGCACTATCAGCTCTTTTATTAATACCTGCAGCAATAGGTCTTCCGTTATTATACATAGCAGTTGCTCTAATAACACCTTTATTTTTAATATTAGGAATGGCAGAAAAGCCAATAGCGAAAGGTGCGAAGTCATTAGATAATATAGGTGATGCTTTAAAATCATTTGCAGTAGGCTTAGCTGTGTTTGCATTAACTACATTCTTTATTTTAATGCAGCCTGCTATATTATTAGGAATGGTTGCCACGTTAGTTTTAATAGGTGGTGCTGTTGCTATATTAGGATTATTTGATAAACAGATAAAAAAGGGTTCCATGGCTTTGGCATTCATGGGAGTAGGTTTATTAGTGTTTGGTTTAGGGTATGCTCTATTTGCATTTGCCGTTGCTAGCACTGCACCAACACTTGAAGGTATAGCTATACAAGCAGGGGTATTAGTAGGTATTGGTGTTGTAACTGCTTTACTAGGTTCTCTATTCGGTTTAATTATTCAAGGGGCGGCTTCATTAGCTTCTATGGGTATAGGTTTATTAGTATTTGGTTTAGGTTATATACCATTTGCACATGCAACTAAAGATGTTACATTAGAAGATATTGGGATACAATCTGCATTATTAACAGCAATGGGATTATTGTTTGCTGCTGCCGGTTTTGGCGCAGTAGCTATTATACCAGGTGCCGCTGCATTTGCCGCTATAGGTGTTGCATTATTGGCGCTTGCCCCAGGATTGGTAGCAATTAAAAAGGTTGACTTTACTGAAGATGATGCTCTTAAATTAACAACAACATTAGCTGGTGTAAAAGCAGCATTTATAGGACCGCCTAGCGGGGGTGGTGTTGGTGGATTCTTTAGTTCTATTGGTGGAGCTTTAACTGGAGCAGTTGATTCTGTTAAAATGATAGCAGCTGCTGCAGGATTTGGTGCAGCAGGATTATCATTAATAGTATTATCAAAAGGTTTAAAAGCATACCAAAAATTAAGTTGGACTTCTGATCAAAGTTTACAATTAGCAACAGTATTATCAGGAATCAGTACAGCATTTGCTCAAGCAGGTGGTGAAGCTGCAACACCAACAGGTATATTTGGAAAAGTATTTGGAAACGCATTTAGTCCTAATGCCACTAAGAAAGGTATTAGTTCTGTAATGGATGCAGGTAAAGCCTTAACTAATATAGCAGGAGGTTTAACTGAATTTCAAAAATTAGTAGATAGTAAAGTAGACTTTGTCGTATTAGGAGATGCTATAGCTAAAACAGTTGGATTTATACAAAGAGCATTTGCTGCGGTTGCTGAAGAGGGTAATGTTGAGGCAGGTGGATTCTTTGGATCTTTATTTGGAATTAAAAAGAATAAGGTAGCTGAAGGTTTAGAATCAGTACAAGGGTCAGGTAAAGCTTTAAAAGATATTGCAATTGGTTTAACTGAATTTCAAAAATTAGTTGACTCTAAGGTAGATTTTGATGTAGTTGGTGCTGCTATATCTAAATCAATTGGTTTTGTGCAAGAAGCATTCTCTGCTGTTGCATCTGAAGGTAATGTAGCAGCTGGTGGTTTCTTTGGATCCTTATTTGGAATTAAAAAGAATAAAGTACAAGAAGGTATACAATCAGTACAAGGTGCTGGTGATGAATTAAGTAAAATAGCTACAGCACTATCTACATTTTCAGGTATTGAAAATCCTACAGCAATTGCTGAAAAAATTAAAGTGACATTAGGATTAGTAGGACAAGCATTTGCTTCTATTGGTGGTATGGAAGAAACTGATACTGGATTGTTTGGAATATCATGGGATGAAAATAAAGTACAAAAAGGTATTGAAGCTGTTGACGGTGCAGGTGCAGCATTAACTGATATTGCAAAAGGTCTTAAGGCTTTTAGTGGTGATTTTGAACCAGAAGCTGTTTCTACATCAGTAGGTAAATTATTAACTTCTATAGGAACTGCCTTTAGTGATCTTTATACAGCTAATCCTGAAATGTCTGAAGAGTTAGATGATTTTAAATCATTTATTGTAACCTTAGGAGATGTTGCAGAAAAAGGTCAATTAGAAAAGGCGGCTGATGGAATTTCAAAAATTGCAGATTCTATTAATAAAATTGATATCGATAAAACAGTAGCCTTTGGTGATCTATTTAAATCTGGTTCTGAGTTACCTAGAAGAAGAGATGGATATGTAGCTTTAGCAAAAGCAGTTGAAGAAATTAGAGATATAATGTCTGAAAGCTCTGGTGGTGGAGGTGGTATTGGAGGATTAATAGGTCGAGGTGTAGATGCATTAACAGGTAATACCCCAAAACCTAGATCTAATGATTCAATGAAATCCGACTTTAGAAAATTAAATACTACATTAATAGCATTGAATTCTACAATGAAACAATTACCGGTAAGTATAACTACTGGTATTTCCAACTTAAGTGATGACTAATATTAATTAATAAACAAATAAATATGAATACCAAATACACTGCTACTTTTAAAATGGATAAAGGAGATATTACTTTTCGTCTTTATGATGAAACTCCAATAAACACTGGAAATTTTATTATTAAAGCAGAAGCCGGTAATTATGATGGCCAAAGTTTTGATAGGGTTATACCAGGCTTCATGGTGCAGTTAGGACCAAAGGAACAAGAAGGTGGTCATCCATACTTATATGATGAATTAGAAACACCTCGAAGAAAAAAGAATAATAATTTTCATGCTTATGGCGTTTTAAGTGCTGCTAATACTGGATCACCACATACTTCAATGGGTGCATTCTTTATTTGTTTAAGTAGAAGAGGAACTCAACATTTAGATCCAGGTCATACAACATTTGGTCATGTTATTGATGGAATGGAATTAATTGAGCAGATTGCAGAAGGCGATACTGTTAATAATATAATTATTTCACTTACTTAACAATTTCTTAAAACTAACTTTAACTTTAGCTATATAAATTATATAACAGTTAAGGTAAAAAAGTATAGTATGAAGAAAAATATAGTTTGGTTTGATTTAGAAACCACAGGAATAAGTACATCATCAGATCGTATCATAGAGATATGCATGATTAAAACCGACTTTGACGGTAATGAGATTGAGACTTATAATCAATTAGTAAACCCAGGTAATGTAGAGATGAGAGCCGAAGCTGAAGAAAAGCATGGCATTTCTCTAGAGATGTTAAAGGATAAACCTACCTTTGAAATGATAGCATCTGAAATAAACGATTTTATTGGTGATTGCGACTTAGGAGGGTATAATGCCTTATTCTTTGATGTACCATTTTTATGTGAGGAATTCATGAGATGTGGTATAGCATTTAACCATAGAGGTCGAGCAGTAATGGATCCTTTCCTTATTTATAGTAATTATGAAAAGAGAGATTTAACTAGTACTTATAAAAAATATACTGGTAAAGATTTAGAAGGTGCACATAGAGCTGAGGCTGATGTTAGAGCTACAATGGAAATATTTCAAAAACAAAGAGAAGTATACCAAATGGCTGATACTGCAGAAGAAATAGATAAGGAGGTAAATACTCGTAGAGCTGATCAAGTTGATTTAGGTGGTAAATTAAAATTTGCTGATGTAGATGGTAAAAGAACTATTATATTTAATTTTGGCAAGCATAAAGGAAAACCTTTTAGAGAAATATTTGAAAATGATTTTAACTATCTTTCATGGATAATTGAAAAAGGTGAATTTTCTAAAGAGCTTAAGATTATATTAACTAAATTAATTGCTAAGTTTAAAGCTGAAGAAAATAAAAATATAGAAATGCCATATTAATCTTTCAGAAATAGAAAAGATTTGTTATTATTATAATATACTAAACACAAAGATAAGATGAATAGATTAGAAAATGCCAGCCTAGCAACGGATTTAGGATTTCATAACCATGCATTTGAAGCAGCAATAGAAGATATAGAAAAAGTATGTGGCGCAGTAATGTACACTGATTCTGATATTACTGAAAGGACTCAAAATGAATGGGAGATGCAAACTGAAGATGGTACTCCTTTTACTATTTATGATTTTAAAGAATATCGTGAATATGATAAAGTTGAAAAGGTTACATGGCATATAGGCTCAGGTAATAGATTTGGATCAAAGAAAGGATATGATGAATTAAAAAGAGCATTCCATTTGCATCCAAAGATTGAGTATAATATATAAAGATTATAATTACGTTCTTTGATTTATTGGGGGTGACCGGTTTTTGACAATTAGATTGAGATAAAAACTACAGTACTGGGTGATGACCTCCATCAATCTTAGCCGACAACGCTGAGTTAGCAATGGCTGCCTAAGTAGGTAAGTAGTGCTCATCATATTATTAGTATGCTTGTAAATAATCGAGATGTAAAAGGAAGCAAGATGTGGTTTAGCAATGTACCCGTTAAACATTGCAACCAATAGAGCCTTTATGATTTTGTGGCCATGGAACATCAAAATCTGATTTTGGAAGTTTAAAGAAACTTATCCTAAGCTGTAAGAAATGTTTTTAAGGATACTTATTGGACGTGGGTTCGAATCCCACCACCTCCACAATGCGAAAGTAGCTCAGTCGGTAGAGCATCAGTTTACCAAGCTGAGGGTCGCGGGTTCGAATCCCGTCTTTCGCTCAATATTATTAAAAGGGGAATTAGCTCAGCTGGCTAGAGCGCCTGCCTTGCACGCAGGAGGTCATCGGTTCGACTCCGATATTCTCCACAACAATTAAAATTAAATATATAGATTATGAAGAAGTTTTTAAGTACATGGTATCCAATCATCATAGCATTCACAGCAATGTTATATTCAATTGGATTAGGATTATTTGGATTAACAGAAGAAGCCCAATACTCAGCTCATTGGTCAGGAACAATTTTACTATTTGCTATAGCAATCAGACAAAGACGAGGTAGATGAATATAGCAATGTTTATAGTAGGGGCATCAATATTTAGTGTTTATGTTGTTTTGCTAGTTTGGAATATTTTTTATAGTAACAAAAAACAAAGAGAAGAAAATTATCCAGGTTACTATGCTAGGCATGGACAACCAGAACAAGACAATTTAGAAGTACGTAAACAACCGAAACAAGACAATTTAGAAGTACAATTAATGAATGCTAAAATTAATTCAACATCCCCATATAATGATGGATGGACGCAAGAAGGATATAAGGAGCAAGTAACTCATTTAGAGAAGAAAATAAAATCAGTTAAATAAGTAATGACAACAAATCAACAATCAAATAACGGAAACGAGCAATTAAATACTGCAAGGAATTCGTTTAATAGTAAAGTATCTAAGTATAGAATACTAGGCGGTACTAAAAAGGTACTATGGGATAATGCAAGAAGAAACAGATCAATATGAAAAAAGATTATGAATATGTAATCCAAGTAATAAGAAACGATAATAATAAACTAATACATTATCCTGCTGTTAGAAACTTAATAGACCTTTGGGTAACTAAGTGGAATGGATCTACTGAATATAGTAAAAATATATTTGATGTTTATTTGCATTCTCTTAATATTAATCTCAAAAGATCATTCAGGTAAACAAAATTTAATTTTGACCATATAAAAATAAAAATACATGGCAGTAAGCATTGAAAAGAAATACCAAAAATTAACAGACACAGAACATGTATTGTTAAGACCTGGTATGTATGTTGGATCTATTAAGCCACATACCGAAGAAGTATTTTTACCTATGAAAGGTAAAGATCAATTTCAACTTACTGAAGTAACTTATAATCCTGGATTCCTAAAACTGTTTGATGAAATAGTTTCTAACTCTGTTGATGAACATAAAAGAAATACTAAGCTGAATAAAGTTAAGGTAGATATAGATATGTCTACTGGTTTAATTTCTATATGGGATAATGGAGGTATACCTGTAAAGATTCATAAAGAGTATGATGAGTGGGTACCAGAAATGATATTTTCTAATTTAAAGGCAGGTAGTAATTTTGATGATACTGAAGATAGGGTTGTTGTTGGAACAAATGGTGTAGGTAGTACATTAACAAATATATTTAGTAAAGAATTTATAATTGAAACTTGTGATGGTCAAAAACACTTTGCACAAACCTTTAAAAATAATATGTCTGAAAGGACTAAGGCTAAAATCACCAAAAAGAAAACTGCATATACAAAAATAACATATCTTACTGATTTTAAAAGATTTGGTTTAAATGGTATTAATAAGAATCATTATTTAATGATAACTAAAAGACTTATTGATATTGCTGCATGTAACCCAACTCTTAAAATATTTTTAAATGATAAACCGATTGCCTTTAAAACTTTTAAAGATTATGCAAATCGTTATGTAACTCCAATATTTTATGATCAATCAGAACATTGGAAAATTGGAATTGGTCATTCAAAAACTGGCTTTAAAGCAATATCATTTGTTAATTCTGTTGAAACTAAAGATGGCGGTACTCATGTTAATAATATAGACTGGCAAATTACATCTTATCTTAGAGACAAGATTAAAAGAAAATACCGTGTAGATGTAAAACCTTCTGAATTAAGACAACATTTATATTTGTTTATAAATTGTACTGTTATTAATCCATCATTCTCTTCTCAAACTAAAGAAAAATTAATAACTCCTCCAAAGGATTTTGGTACAAGTCATGTATTAAGTGAAAAAGTCTTAAGACAGGTTTTAAATTCTGAAATTATAGAATCCGTTTTAGATTGGATTAATAGAAAACAAGAAGCTGATGAAAGAGCAAAGCTTAGAAAATTAAATAAAGGTTTAGATAAAACTAAAGTTCTTAAATTAATAGATGCAAAGAAAAGAGGTGATAGAGCAAAATGTACACTTGCAATATTTGAAGGTGATTCTGCATCATCAGCATTTAGAAGATACAGAGAACCACAATACCAAGGAGCATTTCCACTAAGAGGTAAGTTTATTAATGTTAGAGAATTACCAGCATCTAAGGTTGTACAGAATAAAGAGGTACAATCAATGATGGCTGCTATGGGTTTAAAGATCGGTCATGAACCTAAAGATCTAAGGTATGGTAAAATACTTTTATATACGGATGCAGATGTAGACGGTAACTCCATTGCGGCATTACTAATTAATTTCTTAGGTAAATATTGGCCAGAATTATTTAGTGAAGGTAGGATTCTTAAAGTAGAAACACCTCTTATGGTTGCAAAGAAAGGTAAAGAATCATTAAACTTTTATTCTGATGATGATTATAAGGTATGGGAATCTAAACAAAGAAATCTTAATAGCTGGTCAATAGAATACAAAAAAGGTTTAGCCGCACTAGAAGATGCAGAATATAAGGAGATCATTAGAAGCCCGAGAACATTCACGCTTACAAAGGACAACGGATTTAACAATACTTTAGATATATGGTTCTCGAAAGATTCTAATCCTCGTAAAGGCAAGATATTAGGCGAAGAAATAATAATTAAAAACAATAAATCATTATTTTAGATGAAGAGCAATAGAACAGTAACATCCTTTTTTGATAAAGAATACTTAGAGTATGCAAGATACGTTGTAGAGAACAGGGCTATACCAAGTTGTATAGACGGTCTTAAACCTACACAGAGAAAAGTTGTTTATATTGCAAATAAGATATGGAAAACTGGTAATGAAAAACCAATGAAGCTTTTTCAACTTGCAGGTAGGGTAGCAGCTGAGGCATTTTATCATCATGGTAATACTTCACTAGAATCTTCAATGGTTGGAATGGCACAGAAGTTTAAAAATTCATTACCATTATTAGAAGGTGTAGGTCAGTTTGGTTCTTTAAGAAGCCCAGCAGCAGGTGCACCGCGTTATATAAGTGCAAAGTTACATCCTAATTTTAGATTATTATATCAAGATTTTGATTTATTAGAAAACAAAATAGAAGAAGGAGAAAAAATTGAACCAGCATTCTTTTTACCAATTGTACCAACTGTTATATTAAATGGAACATCTGGTATTGCTGTTGGTTTTGCTACTAATATTTTAAATAGAAACCCTAAAGATGTAGTAGATGCATGTATTGCCACTCTAAATAATAAAAGAATGAAAGTATTAGCACCTTGGATACATGAATTTAAAGGTACTTTTACTAGAGATTTAGAAAATCCTAAAACTTGGAAAATAAAAGGAGAGTATAAAATTATTAATACAACAACAGTAAAGATAACTGCAATACCTCCAAATTATACTTATGAAAGATATGAAGAGATTTTAAATCTTTTAATGGAAAAGGGTGTAATCACAAGCTATGATGATAATTCTTCTGAAACGATTGAGTACATATTAAAATTCAGAAGGTCAATATTAAATGACTTAGTTTCAAAAGGTAAGTTAGATAATGCACTTAGGTTAAACACACAAGAAACTGAAAATTTAACAACGATAGATGAAAATGGTGAATTAAAGATTTTTAATAAAGCCGAAGATATTGTAAAACATTTTGTTGGTGTAAGGTTATCATGGTATCAAACACGAAAAGATTATTTAATTGATAAAACAGAAAAGCAATTATCATTAGTAACAAATAAAGCAAGGTTCATTAAAGATATTATTGACAATAAATTAAAAATTAATAATGTACTTAAAGAAAAGATTGTAACTTATTTAAAAACTAATGCATATGATACTGTTCATGGTTCATATGATTATCTTTTATCAATGGCTATTCATTCTTTAACAAAGGAAAGATATGAAAAATTGTTATTAGAAAAAGAAGAGTGTATTATTGCACTCAAGATGTTAAAGGCAACTGATCCTAAGACAATGTACTTAGAAGATCTTAAAAAATTAAAGTTATCAATTAAGTAAACTTTTTTTAAAAACAACATATAAATATAAATCAATAACTATGGAGACTTACCAATTTTTAGTAAATGACGATAAAAGAATAGCATGCTCAGCAAATAGCGAAACAGATGCATGGTCATGGCTAGCAAAGACCAAGAACCTCACAGTAGATCAAGTAAAAAAACTTTATAAAATTAAATTAAAATAAAATAAAAATGATACAAGAACAATCATCAACAGTTGATTCATCAATGATTAACAAATACGTTTATAACTTTGCCACTAAATCTCTTAAGGTTGAATTTACAGGTGGAGCATTATATGAATATTCTAATGTAGAACCTGAGTTATATGATAACTTATGTAAAGCAGAATCTATTGGTAAATTCTTTAACGAACAAATTAAAAATAATTTTGAACATACACAATTAATAACAGACTAATATGAATAAAAATATAATTTACGAAGCGCTTAAGGCACAATTCGAGGCACAGAGGCAACTTGCATTAGCAACATTAACAATCTATATGACTAATCCTGTAGGTATAGGAGAACATCCTCAGCATATTGAAGAAATGCAAACATTAACTAGATCATTAGCAGAGGCTGACGATTGTTTAGAAACATTAAAAAGAAATTTTGAAATAGCAGAAGCAGGAGCGGATGAATAAAATCATATTAATAGGAAAGGCCGCTGCTGGAAAAGATCATATGAGAAAGGTTTTAGAAGGTAGAGGTTTTACATACGGTACATCTTATACAACCAGACCTCCTAGGGATGGTGAAATTGATGGCCAAGATTATTATTTTATTTCTAAAGAAGTTTTTAAGAAGTTTGCAGATAATAATTATTGGTATGAATATGTAGAATTCAACGGTTGGTTTTATGGTACAAGCTATGAACAATTTAAAAAGACATGTAACTTATTTGTTATGACCCCTAAAGGTGTTGAGGCAATTAATCCTATTGATAGAAAAGACTGTACTATCATTTATTTAGACATACCTTTAGAAATAAGAAAAGAAAGATTAAAATTAAGAGGTGATCTTAATGATAAGATAGAAAGAAGGATTGATGCTGATGAAATGGATTTTGGTAAGTTTACTGATTATGATATTGTAATAAACAATTCTAACTTTTAACTATATAAAAATAAAACAATGAGTAAATTCATTATTATAGAAGGTACCGATAATGTAGGTAAAGATACCCAGCAAGATTTAATTATTAAAAACATGAGTGATCACGTTTTTCATAAGTTACATTATTCATCATTACCGTTTAAAGATGATAAAGAAAAGCATGCAACATATTCTAAAGAACTTTATGAAAGCATGTTTTTATTAATGATGAAATCTAAACTTGCTCATAAAAAAGGTGATCCAAATATTAACCTTATATTTAATAGATCTCATTTAGGTGAAACTGTTTATTCTCCATTATATAGAGGTTACTCTGGTGATTATGTTTTTGATATTGAAAAGAAATTTACTAAA
>Ga0209502_10000169_pt1 | contig 71604 bp, 70 predicted proteins | sample ArcticOcean_MG_C_10_FD_187442 | JGI IMG/M metagenome (GOLD analysis project Ga0209502, IMG submission 187442) | Marine microbial communities from western Arctic Ocean - ArcticOcean_MG_CB11_90 (SPAdes) (version 2) | ecosystem: Environmental > Aquatic > Marine > Oceanic | place: Arctic Ocean... | reverse complement strand
GACGTGGCAAAGAAATGAAATTAGCTGAAGTTAATAATGCTGGCGTTGCATCGTTATTTAAAAAAAGATTAAGGTATTAAGATTCCATCACCTAGACACTAAATTTAAGTTCTGGTAGGGTATTGGTTCATGAAAAATTTTTTAGGGATCTTGGTTTTAGTTAATGAAAAATAATCCAATCATACAGGGTAGGTGGTATAAAATTAACAAAAAAGTAAAAAAAAGAATTAAAGCTAAATATCATAAAATTAAAGATTGGGTAATGGATCCTAAAGGATATTTTTTAATTGCAATTGATAGGAAAAAAAAAATATTAAAAGTAGGATATTGTATTTTTAAAAAACTAGGCAACAAACCCATAAATGATATGGTTTCAATAGTTTCAGGAAAAACAGCAATAGAAATTGTTAATACGTTAATAAGAAATAAATACATATCTAGTCACCAGCACGCTGCTGATATGGGTATTGAATTATGCAAAGCTGAACTAGCTTTAAAATATAACCTCAATTACGTACAAGATAAGGATTTAAAAATTAACTGAAAAAGCCTTTAAGGATCTTGGTTATGGGTAATTTTTATAGGATTTTATAGGAAACTTGACTCAGAGTTGCAACTGGCCCTTCAATATGATAGTAAATACCCTATGTCACAAGAAAAAATAAAAAAAAAGTTAGACGTATTGTTTATTAATCTGCCGTCAGTTTCACCTGAGTTGTCAGATAATGATGATGCTACATCAGCAGATAATTTAACTCCACCTTTGGGTCTTATGTATATAGCAAATAGTATTAAGGATTGTGAGTTTATCAACTCTTACAAATGCGTAGATTTTGCTATACTTGATTATAAAGATGTTTTGGAAAATGGAAAGATGGGGGAACTTGTTAGTGAAGAATTGAACAATGGAGGAATCCAAAAACCCGATGTTGTTGCAGTCTCGCTTATGTTTTCATCTTCTTATGATTTTTTTAAGCTTGTTATTTCAAAGGTTAAAAACATCTGGCCAGATACTAAAGTGATGGTTGGTGGGGTACATGCTTCAAATACCGTAGAATATCTATTAGAGAAAAACCAGGGCGTTGACTATATTACTTGTGGCGAGGGAGAAGGAGCGTTTGTTGAGTTTCTTGATATGGTTTCGTCTGGTACTAAAATAAATATACTAGGAGTTCATAGTTTAAATAATATAAAAAAGTTAGGTGAGAACAAGAAGAAGTTTGACCAGAAGTTTGAGCGGACAAACGTTGTTAATGATTTCAATGTAGATTTTACGGCTTATCCAGATCTTATAAATATGGACGTATATACTTCGGAAACTTCCCTGTTTAGTTTGTCAAAAACAACATCTTCCGTTCGTGCTTTTTCAATTATGGCGTCTAGGGGGTGTCCCTATCGTTGTACGTTTTGTGCGTCTTCTACGGTACATGGTCGTAGTCCGAGATGGCGTGACCTTCAGAATGTGGTAGATGAAATATATTGGCTTAATGAAACATACGGTGTGACCAAGTTTTATCTAATTGACGATAATTATGTCCCAAAGAAAAAAACAATTGAATTGTTCAATTTATTATCAACGATTGCCATAGAAAACTTTGAAATTGTAATACAGAATATGAGCATAAACGCAACTGATTTTGACATCATAGATGCGATAGTGGCGGCTAAAATTAATAATATCGCTTTTGCGATTGAGTCAGGGTCAAAGGAGACACAGAAGAGAATAATGAAAAATGTAAAACTTGAGAAAGCAATTGACCTTGTTAGTTATTCACAAAGAAAAGGATTGAATGTCAGGTGCTTTTTCATAATAGGCTTCCCGGAAGAGACGATAGAAGAGATGGGGGAGACTTTTGAGTATGCTAAAAAACTGGGGGCTGATTGGTCAACATTCAGTGTTGCCTCGCCTATCCCTGGTACTGTAATGTATGAGGAATTTGTCAAACTTGGCTATATTAAAGATGATCCTGACGCCTGGACTGGTACTACCATAAGAGATAGGGTTTTTGATACAAAAGAAATCAATAAGAATGATATTAAAGACTTAGCATATCGAGCTAATTTGGATGTAAATTTTGTGAATAACTTAAGTATAAAAAACGGCGATTATAAAAATGCAGAGACAATATTTACAAATTTCGTCAAGAGTAACGACTTCCATATTTTTGCTTATGACTGTTTAAGAAGGGTATACAAGGAGAGCGGAAGTGTGAATAAAGAGAATAAAATTATAGATAAAATGAAATTGCTTATGGAACAAGATAAAAAAGCCCGGTCATTCAGCAGATATTTTGATCTTCTAGATAACGATATACGAACAACACTGTCTGCTTGCGTCCAAGCTAATTAGTAATATTATAAAGAGAAACTATTAAGAACCTTCTTTTGTATGGCTGGGATGGTCTTCCTGTATCAATCTATTTTGAATTTGAAAATGGTTCCCGCTATTAAAGCAAGAGCTCCGAGGTACGAAGTACCGAAGGAGTAACAAAACCTACAAAATGACCAAATCTAACTTTTGTTTACCAAGTCTCTCATTACCAGTTTCGGTTACTAAATAGATCTCTCCTAAATTCATTGCTAATTGCGCCTTACTGGCTATTTAAATTGTTTTTTTTTAAGAAAGAATGTATAATATATTAGAACAACTATAGTAAAGAATACTGAATTAGTATGGATATACAAACAGAATTTACACCCAACCCTTTCAGTTTGAAATTTTTGCCAGGCAAAATCGTAATGGCAGTTTTCATCAGACAAGTCAGTGGAGATATTTCCGTATTATTTTTCAAAAAATCTAAAAAAAATAATCAATTTGAATAGAAAAAATGTTGATTCGATTAAATGTCATTGATAGAGAAGGTAAAAAAACTGCTATTGATATTGAAGAAGGTACAACTATAAAAAACGCAATAGAGGATAAACTATCTCCCGATCCAATCCGTTGTGCACTACTTGATAATTTTGGTGTCTGCGGAGGAAATTGTGTCTGTGGTACTTGTCATGTGCATGTTAGCCCTAGTGATTTCGAAAAACTGAAAGCTGCAGAAGAAGATGAAATTTTAACTTTAAAAGAAGAAGCTATTAAACCCACTACACATTCTAGACTCGGGTGCCAAGTTGAACTAAAAAAAGAGCATAACAACATTACAGTTACTATTGCTCCAGATTAGTATTATTCACTTAGTTTTTGAGATAAATTGTGGTGTTTAACAATTTTCTTAGGGTGTTTGTTTTTTTTAGGTTTATTTTTCTTTCTATTGTTATTTAATACTTAATCTCCTTTTCCTGGTTTTTCACTAAAATATTTTAACTTATCTTTAACCCCTCACCATTTTTCTTGATCTTGAGGTACATCCTCTGCTCTCTTTTTAGTAATATTTGGCCATAGATCGCTGTATTTTGTATTATGCTCAACCCAATCTCTTGCTCCTTCTTCACTATCAGCTTTGATTGCATGTACGGGACACTCCGGCTCACCAACTTCACAATCAATACATTCGTCAGGTTTAATCGCGAGCATATTGTCACCTTCGTAAAAACAGTCTACCGGGCATACTTCCATGCAATCCATTAATTTACATTTGATATTTTGGATTTTGGAACAAAACCAAGATGGCCTTTAGATGAAAATGCAGCTTTTTTAAAAGGTTCTGGAGCTAGATTGTAATAAAAAATTATTTCTAATAATTTTTCCTTATAATGATTTTATTCATCCTGTATTTTTTAACGAAAGACAAATTTATTTTAAGACATGAAAAGTATATAGAAATTTTTTCAAAAAAAGATAGCTCTTTTAAAAAAATTGTTTTTTTAAATAAATCTTTTGTCATTTCATAAAATGGAAGTATCTTATAAATTATTTTTTCGTTATATCTTCTTCTCATTAAATGATTTCTTGATTTTGAAAATCCTTTAACTCCTAAAACAATATATCCTTTGTCAATTGTTTTAAACTTTCCATTAAGTAATAAATCTAAATCAGTCATCCAATCGATTGCTAAGTAGTCTTTTGATCTATCTACTGTTTTTAAAAGAATTTCTCTTCTAGCTAAACTAAAAAAAATATTGTGTGAAATAAACCTAATATTAAAAAAACTTTTTATTCTATTATAAAGATTTTTATCTAAATCATGAGAGTATGATTTTTCTTTATCGTTCTCAAACCAAAATTTAGATGATGAACATACATAATCTAAATTATTTTCTAAAAATTCTACATTTTGCTCTACATAATCTTTGGAAATTATATCGTCAGCTGCATTCCATCTAAAATATTTTCCAGTAGCTTTATTCAAAACAAATTGAAAATTTTCAAGAGGTCCTATTTCTTTTTGCTGAGTAAAAATCTTTATTCTTTTATCTGTTTGAGAAATTTTTTCTAAATAAGAAAATGTTTTATCTGTAGATCCATTATTCGAAATAATAATTTCTAAGTTAGTATAAGTTTGATTTAATATAGAGTTCAAAACTTTAGCTAAATCAATATCTTTTTCAGAGTATACAAAATCATCAACCTCATCCCAAGAAGCTTTTTCAAATCCATTTTTGACTGGGATACCAATACTTACCAAGGGCTTCATTAAAATATTTTTCCTCCTGTGAAACTTTATTTATATTTATATATATTTTAGGTACTATAAAGATTAAATTGCATTAAATACATTTAATATTAAAATTATGCTTAAAATTTTTTGCTTCTGTTGCTCTTTGACTTCATCTGGTGTTCTTACGCCAGGAAAAAATGACCTTATGCCTTTATCTTCAATCATACTTAACGCCGCCCATTCGTTTGATGTAGTGGTTAATGATTCCTTAACACCATCAATCTCAATGACTTCAATATTATCAAGATAATCATCAATCAATTGGGCATAACTATTATCATTTACAGTACCACCATCTTTAAGCTTTTTGACCTTTAGATCTTTATTTGATTTTAAAAAATCTTTAAATGATCCCTCATGGTCTTTTCTCCAATCTTCGAACTGTAGGAGTAATTGATCTAACTCCATCTGTGCTTCTTCTGTGCCTGACTCAGAGGCAAATAATTTTTTTTTATTTTTACCTGAGGGTACCATATATAAACTTTTATCAATTGTCATAGGTGCTCCTAATTTTCCGCCACACTAAGATCTTGAGAGATACCAGTGTGTGTCAGCATGTGAAGTCATACACCATTCACAACAAAGTGAAGCGACATCAAATTTATCTACATTGTGAAAATCTGTGAAATCCTAATCTGGTTGGGATTGGGATTTGAAATATTTTTTTTGAAATTTTTTTGGAAAATGATTTTTAGTTGACTAACCGTAACCATCATTGATTTAAAGGATAGACTATAAGTACCTGTATCTGACATGAGGGGTACGAAGTTACTTAAACTTTCAAAGTTGAAAACCAAGTTAGTATCTCTATTTGATTACGAGATCACGAGGCGTTAGCCTCGTTAGACGAGTTGATTGTTGGTTGAATACCAACAACAATGAGTCATGGTTACAGTCTTTATAAATATGTGCTGTGTAATTTTTTTTATTAATTTTTAAAGCCTCTTTATAAGCGGGCCACTATTAATCCAGTAATGTAGACCGCCAAATTAACAGAAATTTAATATCTATAAATTTAAAAAAACTGTTGTTTAATTTTAAAAATTAATATACCAATCAAAGCATATTGATGTTTAGTGGGGAATAATGTGAAATTCATTAGCTGTTCCTGCAAAGGTAAAGTCCTAGCGCCACTCAATATAGTCCGCTGTTGAACAAGGGCCAGGAAAAGTCTAGTTCTACAATTTTAATTAGCATCGGCATTAAATTAACGAATTTCATAGATTCTATGAAATTCAATTAAAGGATGTTGTATGATGATCACAAGATTATTTTTAGTAGTGATAATATCAATTTTTACAATTAATGCTTCAGCATTAGAAAATTGCAAGTGGGATAATAAAAAAGGAATACCGTGTGTAACAGTAAGCAAAACACCTAATACTTCTATATTTAGTGAGGGTATAAACAAAACAATTATAACTAAACAAGATATTATTAATTCTGGAGCAGTAGATACAAACGACGTATTAAAACTTATTCCTGGTCTTGATGTTTTTCAATCAGGGCAAAATGGACAGCAAACATCAATATTTACTAGAGGAGCAGAGTCTAATCACACGCTTGTACTTTTAAATGGCATTGCAATAAATGATCAATCAGTAACAGATGGTCTTCATGATTTTGGTCAAGATTTTGTGCAAACAATTCAGCAAATTGAAATTTACAAAGGAGCAAATAGTGCACACTTTGGCCCAAGTGCTATCGCTGGAGCAATTAATTTTATAACAGATGTGGATTATACAAATAGTTATTCTGTAAACATTACTACTTTTGAAAATGTTGTAAGAAATAATTCTGTTGATGGTAATTATAGTGAAATTACAGATAATGGTTGGCATTTAAACTTTAAAGGTGCAACTAATCAGAGTGAAACTGACAGTGCTGTCGCTAAAGGACATGAAGATGACAGTGCCAAAAATTATCAAGTTAATTTAAACGCTATAAAATGGATCAATGACAATTTAAAATTTAAATCAACTTTATATTCAAGAAAAACTAAAGCTGATTATGATGGAAGTGCTACAGATGAAAAAGGATATGTAGCAGATAATAGAATGTACGCATTGCAATCAGGCTTAGAGCATAAATCTACAAATTCTGAGAGTGATCTAGTTTTTCATTATCATAACTACGATAGAGAATATGATAACGCTACATACTTAGATGAATATGATAGTGAATCATTTGTTGTTAAAGGTGAACGAAGTATTAAATTAAATAATAAGATTTCATTTGGATACGGTAGTGAATATAAATATGATTGGGGTGCTTTTGAAAACAGAGGTAGTTATACAGCCTCAACAAAAGGTCATATGAAAGACTTGGGTGTTTTTGTTAATACGGGATATAAAATTAATGAAAATCAAATATTGTCAATTTATGGTAGGAGTGATGACCACAATACAGCAGGTACAAATGAAACTTATAAATTAAATTATACACAGTTTCTAGGTAAGTTTAAATTTGGCGGAACACATGCTACGGGCTTAAGAAATCCATCTTTGTATGAATTGTATGGTTCTGATAATTATGGAATTGGAGGAAATACCAATTTAAATCCTGAGAAAAGTAAGACTAATGAGTTATATGGTGAATATAATTTTTCTGAAAAATTAAAATTTACTTCTACTGCTTATAGAGCAACAATATTTGATCGTATTGAGAGCAATGGAGCGTACACAAAACATGAAAATTATCAAACTGATTTAAATCAGGAAGGGGTAGAAAGTGAATTGTTCTTTAAAAGAAAGAATGAAGATATTTCATTATTTACAAATTTTTCAAAAAGTAAAAAAGTAAATGGAAATGCTCAAGCAAGAAGACCCGATCTATCTTATGGAGCAAATTACACAAAGAAGTTTAAGTCTAGTGTATATGGTCCATTTAATTTAGGCTTAAATTACAAATATACAGGTCGATTTCTTGATTATGATGGTAGCGGCAATTCCATGCAAAAAAGTACAGACCTGATTGATCTTTCAATTAACAAAAATTGGCTTGGTAATATTGTTTCTTTGAATCTTACGAACCTGCTGAATGAAAGATATGAAAAACCTGCAACCTATAGTCAAGATGGAAGACAATTAAGAATTGGGTTTAGAAAAACTTATTAACTTTAATAATTGTAATTGATTACAGATTTAATTTTATAGACCTTGTAATCAATTACACTATTAGTTATTATAAGTTATAAATTATGAATTATTTGAAAATTTCAATAGGAATATTTGTGGCTTTAGCAGCTAGCAGATTTATTCCACATCCACCAAATTTTACTAGTTTGATAGCTTTAAGCTTCTATATTCCGACAATTTTAGGAATTAGGTATTTACCAGCTTTAATTGTAAGCTTTATAATAACAGACCTTGTTATAGGTTTTCATGGGGTTACTTTTTTTACGTGGGGTAGCATAATTGTAATTGGCTTAGGTTCTAAATTTTTTACGTCAAATATTTTTAGCAGAATTGGTGGAGCATTATCAGGTGTACTCGTATTTTACATAGTCACAAATTTTGGTGTTTGGTCACTAGGAGGTTATGGATATACTCTTCAAGGTTTAATTGTGTGTTACACATTGGGATTGCCATTTTTAGGAAATACATTGATTTCAACAATATTATTTTCATCAATAATTGAGGCAATAATTAAACAAAAAGTTTTCTTAAAAAAAGTTTAGTTGCTTTACAAAAGACCTTTTAAAATATCTGTTGGAAACAAATCATAATAAATAATAATATATAAATTATATATGAAAAAAATTTATAGTATTGAAGAGCAAAATTTGAGCCTAATCAAATGTTTAAATAAAAATTAAATTATTAGTTGGCTTAATATTAATGTGGCAACGGGCAACCGGCAACGGGAATCTGAAATGAAATATTTTTTTTATAATTTTTTAGAAAAGTATTCATTGAACACCGTTCGAGTGAAATAGACTATATATACTAACTATTAACGTTAACGTTCTGTGATAGGGAAACTGTTTTTAGAAAGACCCCACCGTTTGAAACGGTAGTGGTACCTCTATTGAATCTATTTAATTGCGAGTCAATTTGACTCAACGAACAACCTTGTTTTGCTTTCAATCTATGTCCAATCTGATCACACTTACACACCAAGAATCTTGATTTGTTCTGGTTTTATTGACATACTAGATCATTGACTAAATGGTGCTAGAAAGTATAAAGCACGTGAGTTTTGGTGAAGATTATTAATAGGGCGGTTAGCTCAGTTGGTAGAGCATCTCGTTTACACCGAGGGGGTCAAAGGTTCGAGTCCTTTACTGCCCACCAAAACAACTAAAGTGGGGGTGTAGCTCAGTTGGTTAGAGCGATCGCCTGTCACGCGATAGGTCGAGGGTTCGAGTCCCTTCACTCCCGCCACTTTTCACTCATAATTTGTGAATATCAATAAAAATGTGACGTAACGACCCTTCAACATGATATAAAAGATGCTATATAGATTCCATGCTTTCTGAATTTTTAAAAGATTATTTTCCGATTATTCTATTTTTAATAATAGCTCTTGTATTAAGCTGTGCATTTATTCTGGTTAATTTATTACTCTCCCCAAAAAATCCTGACCCTGAAAAATTATCAGCTTATGAGTGTGGTTTTGAACCTTTTGAAGACTCTAGACTAGAGTTTGATGTTAGATTTTACTTAGTTGCAATTCTTTTTATTATTTTTGATTTGGAAATAGCATTTCTATTTCCATGGGCAATCTCCTTAGGAAACATTGGTTTATTAGGTTTTTCCTCAATGATGATTTTTTTAGGAATTCTTACTGTTGGTTTTATATATGAGTGGAAAAAAGGTGCCTTAGATTGGGAATAGAATTTTAGATTATGAATTTAGAAGTTAAAGATAAACAAATACCTGAAGAATTTAAAAAACTTGCAAAAGACTTTAGTAAAGATGGTTTTATAACAACATCATTAGATAATTTAGTTAATTGGTCAAGAGCTGGTTCATTGCACTGGATGACTTTTGGTTTAGCTTGTTGTGCTGTCGAGATGATGCAAACTGCAATGCCAAGATATGATCTTGAAAGATTTGGTGCGGCCCCAAGAGGTTCACCTAGACAGTCAGATGTGATGATTGTTGCAGGAACTTTAACAAATAAAATGGCTCCAGCACTTCGAAAGGTCTATGATCAAATGCCTGAACCAAGATATGTTATATCAATGGGGAGTTGTGCTAATGGTGGAGGATACTACCACTATTCTTATTCTGTTGTTCGTGGATGTGATAAAATTGTTCCAGTCGATATCTATGTTCCAGGATGCCCACCCTCTGCAGAAGCATTATTATATGGTATAATGCAACTCCAAAAAAAAATAAGAAACAAAGGATCGTTTGAAAGATAATAGAAATGATTAATTTAACTGACCTTGAAAAAAAAATTAATTCTGAGCTTACCACTAAGATTAATAAATCAGAAATTAGACATGAACAGCTTTATCTATATATTGATAGTGAGGATTTAATTGATGTTACATTATTTATAAAAAGTAATGAAAATACTAAATTTAGACAATTAATTGATGTTACAGTTGTTGATTATCCAGAAAATCCTCAACGTTTTAAATTAGTTTATCTATTTTTAAGTCATGAATTTAATCAAAGAATTATACTAAGTTATACAATTAATGAAAATGAAGTAATCCCATCATTAACATCAATATATCCCGCAGCAAACTGGATGGAACGTGAAGTATTTGATATGTATGGTGTTAAATTTAAAGATCATCCAGATTTAAGAAGAATTCTTACAGACTATGGTTTTGAAGGTCATCCTTTAAGAAAAGACTTTCCTTTAACTGGGCACACGGAGGTTAGATATAGTGAAGAATTAAAAAAAGTTATTAAAGAACCAGTTAAGTTAGAGCAAAACTATAGAAATTTTGATTACGAGAGTCCTTGGGAAGGAACTAAGTATATAAAAAAACAAACAGATCAGAAAAATGACAAAAAAAACTAAAACATTAAAACTTAACTTTGGACCACAACATCCAGCAGCTCATGGCGTATTAAGGTTAATTTTAGAATTAGACGGGGAAGTTGTTGAAAAAGCAGATCCACACATAGGTTTATTGCACCGTGGGACTGAAAAATTAATTGAAAACAAAACTTATATGCAGGCTGTACCATATTTCGATAGGCTTGACTACGTTGCACCAATGAATCAGGAGCATGCTTTTGCATTAGCTATTGAAAAAATTTTGAAAATAGACGTTCCAATCAGAGCCCAATTTATAAGAGTTATGTTTTGTGAAATAGGTAGAATATTAAGCCATATATTAAATGTTACTACACAAGCTCTAGATGTTGGTGCTTTAACACCCTCACTTTGGGGTTTTGAAGAACGTGAAACTTTAATGACTTTTTATGAAAGAGTTTCTGGGTCGAGGTTACATGCAAATTATTTTAGAGCTGGTGGCGTACATCAAGATTTACCCATGGGTTTAGATACTGATATAGAAAAATTTTGTAAATCTTTCCCCAAAATAATTGATGATCTTGAAACATTACTTACTGATAATAGAATTTTTAAACAAAGAAATGTAGATATTGGAATTGTAACAAAAGAGGATGCCTTAGATTACTCTTTTAGTGGTGTTATGATTAGGGGATCTGGTGTTCCTTGGGATTTAAGAAAGTCTCAACCATATGATTGTTATAAACAATTAGAATTTAAAATTCCTGTTGGAAAAAATGGTGATTGTTATGATAGATATTTGTGTAGAATTGATGAAATGAGAGAAAGTGTTTCTATAATTAAACAGTGTTTAGCTAAAATGACCAAGGGGCCAATTAAGTCATCTGACGGAAAAATTAGCCCACCACCAAAAAAAGAAATCAAACAATCTATGGAGGCTTTAATTCATCACTTTAAATTATTTACTGAAGGATATCGAGTGGAAAAAGATGAAATTTATACTGCTGTCGAAGCTCCCAAAGGTGAGTTTGGTGTTTATTTAATTTCAGATGGATCAAGTAAACCCTATAAGTGTAAAATTAGAGCACCAGGCTTTTCACATTTACAGGCAATGGATTATTTAATTAAAGGTCATATGTTAGCTGATGTGCCAGCTGTTTTAGGTTCATTAGATATAGTCTTTGGAGAGGTTGATAGATAATGAGTTTAAGGCGACCATCAAAGGAACAACCTGATAACTTTGAATTTAACTCTTCATCTTTAGATGCCGCAAAACTAATCGTTGCAAAGTACCCAAAGGATAAACAACAAAGTGCTGTAATGGCTTTACTTTATATAGTTCAAAAACAAAATAGTAACTGGATACCATTAGTGGCTATGAAATATATTGGTAAATTTTTAGATATGCCATACATAAAAGTTTATGAAGTTGCCACTTTTTATTCTATGTACAATCTTTCACCAGTTGGGAAACATTTTATACAGGTATGTACCACAACACCATGCATGATCAGAGGAGCATATAAACTAGTAGAAGCCTGTAAAGAAAAAATTTCTAAAAATGAAAATGTACTATCAGAGGATAAAAGCTGTTCTTGGATGGAAGTTGAATGTTTGGGAGCTTGTGTTAATGCTCCCATGATGCAGATTAATGATGATTATTACGAAGATTTAGATAAAGAAAAAACATTAAAAATTTTAGATGAAATATTGAGTGGTAAGAAACCTAAACCTGGATCGTATAGGGGTAGAGTAAATAATGAACCTGAAAATAATAGAACAACACTTTTGGATTTAAAAAATGCTTAAAGACGAAGATCGAATATTTAAAAATTTATACAATGATGGTGGTGCAGATCTTGATTCTTCAAAAAAAAGAGGAGATTGGGTTAAAACTAAAAAATTAATTGAAAAAGGTAGGGATTGGATTGTCAATGAAGTTAAATCTTCAGAATTAAGAGGAAGAGGTGGAGCTGGTTTCCCCACTGGTTTAAAATGGTCATTTGCGCCAAAGGAAGTTGGTTCAAGACCTCACTATCTTGTTATTAATGGAGATGAATCAGAGCCAGGAACATGTAAAGATAGAGATATATTAAGATTTGAACCTCACAAATTAATAGAAGGTTGTTTGATTGCAGCATATGCAGTGCAGGCACATGTTTGCTATATTTATATTAGAGGTGAATATTTTGTAGATGGTGAAAAGCTTCAAGCAGCAATTGATGAAGCTTATGCCCAAAAATTAATTGGTAAAGATGCTTCAGGTACTGGTTGGGATTTAGATATCCATATTCATTATGGTGCAGGTGCTTATATTTGTGGAGAAGAAACTGCATTATTAGAAAGTATAGAAGGAAAAAAAGGTCAACCCAGATTAAAACCTCCGTTCCCAGCCCTAATTGGTTTGTATGGATGTCCTACAATCGTTAATAATGTTGAAACGATAGCTGTCGTACCAACGATTTTGAGAAGAGGAAGTAAATGGTTTGCATCTTTAGGTAAGGCCAAAAATACTGGAACTAAAATTTTCTGTATATCAGGAAATGTTAATAAGCCATGTAATGTAGAAGAGGAGATGAGTATATCGCTTAAAGAATTGATTGAGGTACATGCTGGTGGTGTCATAGGTGGATGGGATAATCTACAAGCAGTAATTCCAGGAGGATCATCAATGCCTTTAATTCCCCAAAAAAATTGTGAAACTTTAACAATGGATTTTGATTCATTGATGGCAGAAAAAAGTGGCTTAGGTACGGCGGGAATTATTGTTATAAATAAAGATCAAGATATTATTAAATGTATGGCAAGAATCGCAAGATTTTATAAACATGAAAGTTGTGGGCAATGCACACCTTGTAGAGAGGGGTCTGGTTGGATGTGGAGAATGCTTGAAAGGATGGCAAAAGGAGAGGCATCTAGAGATGAAGTAGATATGCTGGGAGATGTTACCAATCAAATAGCAGGACATACCATTTGTGCTTTTGGTGAAGGATCCTCTTGGCCTGTACAAGGATTATTAAGACACTTCAGAAAAGAAATTGAGAAAAGAAATAATTTAAATCCAACTTTTGAAAAAGAAAAAAAAATTCCTTATTTAGTTGATCAACATTTATTGGATAAAAAAAATGCTTAAATTAAAAGTTAATAATATTGAAGTAGAAGTTGAAGAAGGACTTACTGTACTTCAAGCATGTGAAAAAGTTGGAGTTGAAATTCCACGATTTTGTTACCATGAAAAACTATCAATTGCAGGCAACTGCAGAATGTGTTTGGTTGAAATAGAAAGATCTCCAAAACCAGTTGCTTCGTGTGCTATGCCAGTCGCAGAAGGCATGAATATAAAAACAAACACAGAATTTGTTGAAAAAGCTAGAAAAGGAGTAATGGAATTTTTATTAGCAAACCATCCCTTAGATTGTCCAGTTTGTGACCAAGGTGGAGAATGTGATCTTCAAGATCAATCTATGTATTATGGTGTAGATAAATCAAGATTTAAAGAAAATAAGAGAGAGGTACCTGAAAAAAATATGGGTCCTTTGATAAAAACACAAATGACAAGATGTATACATTGCACAAGATGCATAAGATTTGCAACTGAAGTTGCTGGCGTTCCAGAAATCGGAGCCATAGGCAGAGGAGAAGATATGCAGATCACAACATATCTTGAACAATCAATGAAATCTGAACTATCAGCTAATGTAGTTGATTTATGCCCTGTGGGTGCCTTAACTTCAAAACCATATGTATTCGAGGCTAGACCTTGGGAATTAAAAAAAACAGAAAGTATTGATGTTATGGACGCTATTGGCTCCAATGTTAGAATTGACACTTATGGTTGGGAAGTAAAAAGAATTTTACCAAGAATTAATGAAGATATTAATGAAGAGTGGATTTCTGATAAAACCAGGTATGCGTGTGATGGTTTATTAAATCAACGATTAGACACACCTTATATTAAATATAATGGAAAATTTGTAAAGGCTTCATGGAATGAAGTTTTTAGCATTTTAAAATCAAAACTTAAAAGTGTTGATAAAGATAAAATTTGTGGAATATCAGGTGACTTAGTAAATATGGAAACACTTTATATATTTAAAGAGTTTTTTAATAAAACATTAGGATCTAAAAACCTTGAATCAAGAAGTGAACATTCTTATTTAAATCCCAATAAAAGAGAAAATTATTTATTTAATTCAACAATTAGTGGAATTGAAGAAGCAGACTTTATTTTATTGATTGGAACAAATCCTAGATATGAAGCAACAATTTTAAATGCCCGTATTAGAAAGGCATATCTTCAGAATAAAACAAAAATTATATCTTTAAATGATGTTGGTGATCTTACTTATCCCTACGAATCTTTAAATGCTGATATTAATGAAATTAAAAATATTACAGAAGATAAGCATGAAATATCAAATTTAATTAAAAATGCTAAAAAACCATTAATTATATTAGGCCAATCTTCTCTGAGAGTAAAATCATCTAAAGCAATTTTTGAATCATTTAAAAAATTTTTGAATAAAAATAATAAGATTTCTAATGAATGGAATTCGTTAAACATAATTTCTAAAAATGCAGCAACTGTAGGTAGTTTTGATTTGGGAATATATAAAACGGTAGATGGAACAAATGAAGTATTGAAAGATCTAGAAAATAACAAATTTGAAATTGTATTTTTATTAGGTCAAGATGATCTTAAATTTAAAAAAAAAAATGAATTTATAATTTATCAAGGAAGCCATGGAGATAAAGGTGCTGACATGGCTGATATCATTCTTCCAGGTGCTGCTTACACAGAGCAAAATGGTTATTTTACAAATTTAGAAGGAAAATTACAAAAAGCTTATAAGGCCTCTTATCCACCTGAAGATGCTAAAGAGGACTGGCAAATAATTAATGAATTAGCAGAAGTTATGAATCATAGAAAGTTATTTAATGACAAGGATGAATTAGATAGTAGCTTATTAAATTATATAAATCTATTTATTGAGAAAAATAATTCTAAGAAATACTTGGAAATTAAAGATTTAAATTTTCCTAATGAAAAACTAGAAATCACTAATGAGGATTATTATTACTCTAATGTAATTGCTAGAGCATCTAAAACTATGCTCGAATGCAAAAGTGCTAAAATCAATTTAAATTCTACAGGGACAGAAGGTTAGTCTTATGCAATATTTACAAATAATAATTTCAGAAACTTATAAAATTTTATTTTTATTAGTACCTGTACTAGTTTCTGTCGCAATGGTTGTTTGGCTTGACCGACGTATTTGGGCTTTTGTTCAAAAAAGACAAGGACCAAATGTTGTTGGTCCTTTTGGGTTGCTCCAGTCATTAGCTGATGCTTTAAAATATATTTTTAAAGAAGTTATTATTCCCTCAAGTTCTAACAAAGTGATTTTTATATTGGCCCCAATTGTAACAATGACTTTAGCATTAATATCATGGGCAGTTATTCCATTTAGTGCAACGCAGGTACTAGCCGATATAAATGTAGGGATACTTTACTTATTTGCCGTTTCATCCTTAGGTGTTTATGGTATTATCATGGGTGGATGGGCCTCTAATTCAAAATATCCATTTTTAGGAGCAATTAGATCTGCTGCGCAAATGATTTCTTATGAAGTATCCATAGGTGTTATCATAATTAATGTTTTACTTTGTGTTGGTTCATTAAATTTAAATGATATTGTTTTAGCTCAACAAAATTTATGGTTCGTAATTCCATTATTTCCAATGTTTGTAATTTTTTTTATATCAGCATTAGCAGAAACTAACCGTCCTCCATTTGACTTACCAGAAGCAGAAGCAGAACTTGTTGCGGGTTATCAAACTGAATATTCAGGCATGATGTATGCAATGTTTTGGTTGGGTGAATATGCGAACATTCTTCTAATGTGTGCTATGGGGTCAGTACTTTTTTTAGGTGGGTGGTTGTCTCCTATAGATCTTTATCCATTTAATCTAATTCCAGGTACTTTTTGGTTAATATTCAAAATATTATTTTTATTTATTTTATTTGCTTTGGTTAAAGCTATTGTCCCAAGATATAGGTATGATCAATTAATGCGTCTTGGTTGGAAAATATTTCTACCACTATCTTTAACTTGGGTGGTTCTTACAGCTAGCTATTTGTTTTATTTTAACCTTTTACCAACTAATTAATTATGAAAATTTCAAGAATATTCAAAACAATTTTTATGATAGATTTTTTAGGAGGTCTCAGTATTGCTTTAAGAGAACTTTTCAAACCTAAAAAAACAATCAATTATCCATTTGAAAAAGGGAAAATTAGTCCAAGATTCAGAGGTGAGCATGCTTTAAGAAGATATCCTAATGGTGAAGAAAGATGCATTGCTTGCAAACTATGTGAAGCTGTTTGTCCAGCACAAGCGATAACAATCGAATCTTCTGAAAGAGAGGATGGTAGTAGAAAAACTACGAGATATGATATTGATATGATGAAATGTATTTATTGTGGTCTTTGTGAGGAGTCTTGCCCTGTTGATGCAATCGTTCAAGGACCTAATTTTGAATTTTCAACAGAAACTAGAGAGGAACTCTACTATAATAAAGAAAAATTATTAGACAATGGTGATAGATGGGAAAATATTTTAGATGCAAATATAAAAGCTGATAAAGTTCATAGATAATTAATATGCTAGCTCACTCAATTTTTTTTTATACTTTTTCATTTATAGCAATTATTTCTGCAATAATGGTAACAGTTTCCAAAAACACAGTTCATTCTGTTTTTTTTTTAATTTTAGATTTTATTAGTATTTCCTGTTTATTTATTATGATAGGTGCTGAGTTTCTTGGGATGATTATGTTAATTGTTTACGTAGGTGCTGTAGCAGTTTTGTTTTTGTTTGTTGTTATGATGTTGAATGTTGCCCAACAAAAAAATCAATGGTTTAGTGCTAGAGAAAGTTCTAAACATATCCCAGTTGGCTTGATTATTAGTGTAATTATATTTTTTGAATTAATAATTGTTATTGGTGGATGGAATTATAAACCTGATTTATTTTCAGCTCTCTCGTTAACTATTGACAAAGATATAAGCAACACTCATTCAATAGGATATGTTTTGTATACTGATTACATTCATATTTTTCAATTAAGTGGAATGATTCTGTTAGTTGCTATGATCGGAGCCATTGTTCTAACTTTTAGACTAAGATCTGGAGTTAAAAGGCAAAGTTATTTTAGTCAAATATCAAGAGAACGATCTGATGCTGTTGAATTAATTGACGTTGAGAGTAATAAAGGAGTTAAATCTGATGATTAATATAGGTTTAGGGCATTATCTTATTTTAGGTGCTATAATATTTACCATTGGTATTGTTGGTATATTTTTAAACAGAAAAAATATTATAGTGATATTAATGAGCATTGAGCTTATTCTGTTAGCTGTTAATATTAACTTAGTAGCTTTCTCAATATTTTTAGATGATATCTCCGGTCAAATCTTTACTCTGTTTATATTAACTGTCGCTGCTGCAGAAGCTGCAATAGGTTTGGCGATAATAGTTGTTTATTACCGTAATTCTTCAACAATTAGAGTCGAGGAAATAAATAGTTTAAAAGGATAATATGGAAATTGGATTATTATTTCTTCCACTATTAGCTTCTATTATATCTGGTTTTTTCGGTAAATATATAGGGGACAGAAATTCAGAGATAATCACAAGTGTTTTTGTTTCAATTTCAGCATTACTATCTTTATTTTTATTTTATCAAGTTATTGTTAATAGTTATGAAAGCAATGTAGTTATTGCTACTTGGATTAACTCTGGAACACTTGATGTTAATTGGTCCATTAAAGTGGATGCCTTATCTTCCGTAATGCTTGTTGTTGTAACTTTAATTTCTTCTCTAGTTCACATTTATTCTATTGGTTATATGTCTCACGATCCACACAAACCTAGATTTATGGCTTATTTATCCCTTTTTACTTTCGCAATGCTAACTTTAGTTACATCAGATAATTTTCTTCAATTATTTTTTGGCTGGGAAGGTGTGGGTCTTTGTTCTTACTTTTTAATTGGTTTTTGGTTTAAAAAAGATTCAGCAAATGCTGCTGCCATAAAAGCGTTTGTAGTGAATAGGGTAGGTGATTTTGGATTTGCTTTAGGAATATTTTTAATTTTTTACTTATTTGGTACAGTTAATTACACAGAAGTATTTCAACAAGTTCCTCAAATTGTTAATAAAAAATTATTATTTTTAGGAATACAGATTAAAGCTATAGATTTAATCTGTATTCTTTTATTTATTGGTGCTATGGGTAAGTCAGCACAAATCTTTTTACACACGTGGCTGCCAGATGCAATGGAAGGTCCAACTCCTGTATCAGCTTTAATTCATGCCGCTACGATGGTTACAGCAGGTGTTTTCTTGGTTGTTAGATGTTCACCAATCTTTGAATACTCTCCACTAACTTTAAATATTATTACGGTAGTTGGAATGACAACTGCTTTTTTTGCAGCAACTGTAGCTTTAGTACAAACAGATATTAAAAAAATTATTGCATACTCAACATGTAGCCAGTTAGGTTATATGTTCTTCGCAGTTGGTGTTGGAGCCTATAATGTTGCAATGTTTCATTTATTCACTCATGCATTTTTTAAAGCACTGCTTTTCTTGGGATCTGGGTCGGTAATACATTCATTTAAAGATGAACAAAATATTAATCAGATGGGAGCTGTGTACAAAAAACTGCCTTATACATGGATTTTAATGATCATTGGAACTTTAGCTCTCACGGGCTTCCCTTTTCTTTCTGGCTTTTATTCAAAAGATGCAATTATAGAATTTGCCTATCTCAAAGGAAATACGACAGGTTATTATGCTGCTGGTGTTGGAATTTTTACAGCATTATTAACTTCAATATATTCATGGAGGTTAATTTTTAAAACATTTCATGGAACTTATAATAATGAAAAAATAAAAATTGAAGAAATGCATGATTCTCCTGTAGTTATGCTTTTACCTTTGATTATATTAGCTATTGGGGCAATTTTTGCAGGTTTTTTGTTTAAAGATTTATTTATAGGCCATGGAGATGTAAATAATTTTTGGGGCAAATCTATTAAATTTTTAAACCCTTTAAGTACAGACCACCCTCCTCTATGGATCATCTTAATTACCCCTACACTTGTACTTTTATCTATACCATTGGCATATTATTTGTTTGTAAAAGATAAAGATATAACCAGCCAATTAGTTAAATCTAACAAGCCCTTGTATAATTTTTTAGTCAATAAATGGTACTTCGATGAACTATATGATGTTATATTTATAAAACCTTCAAAAAAAATAGGGCTGTTCTTTTGGAAAATAATTGATATTCAATTTATTGATAAGTTTGGACCAGACGGCCTTTCCTTGTTAGTTAAAAATTTATCATTAAAAGCAACTAAATTTCAAAGTGGATTTATTTATCAATACGCTTTCATGATATTAATAGGTCTTTCTATGCTATTAACTTTTTTAATTTTGCAATAATGGACTTTCCAATTTTATCATCTCTTATTCTTCTTCCAACTATCGGAGCTTTGTTTTTATTATTTTCAAAAGACAAAAATTCAAATACTGGAAAATATGTCGCTTTGTTTACCTCTTTTGTAAACTTTTTAATATCTATCTATTTATGGTTTTTGTTTGATCCATCGACTTCAAGCTTTCAATTTGTTGAAGATAAAGAATGGTTAAATGGCTTTGCCAATTATAAAGTGGGTATAGATGGAATATCAATTCTCTTTATTATTTTGACAACCTTCATAACTCCAATTTGCATAATCTCTGTTAATAATACAATTAAGATTAGGTTAAGAGATTTTCTTATAGCTATATTGGTAATGGAAAGTTTAATGATAGGAGTTTTTTGCTCACTTGATTTAGTCATATTTTATCTATTTTTTGAAGCAGGATTAATTCCTATGTTTTTAATTATTGGAATATGGGGTGGGGCAAGAAGAGTTTATTCTGCTTTTAAATTTTTCTTATATACCTTGCTTGGTTCTGTCTTAATGTTGGTTGCAATAATTTCAATTTATTGGATAGCAGGCACTACTGACATAATTCAACTTTATGAATTAGGTATAGACAGTAAGTATCAAAATCTGCTGTGGCTTGCATTTTTTTGTTCATTTGCTGTTAAGACTCCTATGTGGCCAGTGCACACTTGGTTACCAGACGCACATGTTGAAGCACCAACTGCAGGATCTGTTTTGCTTGCAGCCATTTTATTAAAAATGGCAGGATATGGATTTATTAGATTTTCTTTAGGATTATTTCCTTTAGCTTCTGAATTATTTACACCTTTGGTTTATTCATTAAGTGTAATTGCAATTATTTATGCATCTCTAGTAGCCTTAATGCAGGAAGATATGAAAAAATTAATAGCATATTCCTCTATTGCTCATATGGGATTTGTAACCTTAGGAATATTCACAAACACACAACAAGGCATTGAAGGTAGTATAATTCAAATGATTAGCCATGGGCTTGTATCAGCTGCACTGTTTTTATGTGTTGGTGTTGTTTATGACCGGATGCACTCAAGACTAATTAAAACATACGGAGGCCTAGTTTCAATTATGCCTAAATATTCGATCTTATTTATGTTGTTTACTTTAGCTGCATTGGGATTACCTGGAACTAGTGGTTTTATAGGTGAATTTTTAATTTTAATGGGTGCTTTTAAAGATAACTTTTTAATAGCAGTTATTGCTAGTGTTGGTGTTATCTTAGGAGCTGCATATATGCTATGGCTATATAGAAGGGTGGTTTTTGGAGAATTAATTAATAAAGATCTTTTAAAAATTCCTGACTTGGACAACTCAGAAAAATTTATTTTATGGTTGTTGGCAATCCCTGTCATAATTTTTGGTTTTTATCCAGAGCCTCTTATTAATACAATTGAAATATCTGTTAATGACTTGATTGAAATGTATAATTTTAACTTAAATATGTATGTACCAGAGGTGCAAAATAATGGATGATCTAAATTTTATTTATCCAGAATTATTTATTTCTTTAACTATAATGTTTTTGTTGCTTCTGGGGGTTTTTAAAAAAAATAGTCAAAATTTAATTCATAATATTTCTGTAGGGTCTTTATTGATTACTGGCGTACTAATCTATAATAATCGTATTGAGGAAAATATTTTTTTATTTAATTCTAGTTATGTTGTTGATGATCTTTCTTTGTTTATGAAAATTCTTACAGTTGTAGGCGGAGCTTTTGTGTTATTAATATCCACAAAATATTTGAAAATATTTAAGATATTTTTAATAGAATACCCAATTTTAATACTCTCTTCTATATTGGGTATGATGGTAATGATTAGCTCAAACGATCTTATGGTCTTTTATATTGGTCTTGAATTGCAATCCTTGGCTTTATATGTTTTAGCATCATTTAATAGAGACCAGTTAAAATCATCTGAGTCAGGACTTAAATATTTTGTACTAAGTGCTCTTTCTTCAGGTCTACTTCTTTATGGATGTTCTTTAATCTATGGGTTTTCAGGATCAACCAACTTCATTATTATTGGAGATACAATGAACTCTACTCATTATGGTCTTACATTTGGAATTGTTTTTATTCTAGTAGGTTTAGCCTTCAAAATTTCTGCGGTACCATTTCATATGTGGGCACCAGATGTGTATGAAGGGTCTCCTACATCAGTGACATTATTTTTTGCAATTGTGCCTAAAGTTGCCGCTCTAACGGTATTTATTAGGTTTTTATATGTTCCATTTTTTAATATGATTGAGCAGTGGCAACCTATCGTAATATTTCTATCAATTGCTTCAATGATTTTTGGTGCTGTTGCTGCGATTGGACAAAAAAATTTAAAAAGATTAGTAGCCTATAGTTCTATTGGTCATATTGGTTATGCATTGGCAGGTTTAGCCATAGGAACAAATGACGGTATTCAAAGCTCTATAGTTTATATTTGCATATACTTAGTAATGAACCTTGGATTATTTAGTTGTCTGTTAATGATGAGGAGAAATGATCAATATTTTGAAACTATTGATGACTTATCTGGATTATCAAAAAATCACCCAGTTTTATCTTTATCTTTATTGGTAATACTCTTTTCATTAGCTGGAATTCCACCATTAGCAGGTTTTTTTGCTAAGTTTTACATTTTTAAATCTGTTATTGAACAATCGATGTATTTTTTGGCTATTGTTGGTTTGCTATCAACTGTGATAGCTGCGTTTTATTATTTAAGAATAATTAAAGCTATTTATTTCGATGAAGAAAAAGAAAAATATGACTCTGACCATAGTATTTGGTTAAGAATGTCATTAACATTTTCAACTTTATTGATTCTATTGTATTTTATTTTTCCTAGCAAATTAGTGAAAATTGTATCTGGAATTAATATCATTTAATGAGGTTAAAAAAGTTTAACTTTAAAATTGTAAACAGTACAAACGATCTAGCTATTCAAATAATTAAAAATACCAACAATAAATCAGGAATTATAATTGCTGATAAACAAAAAAAGGGAAGAGGTCAGTATGGAAAAAAATGGATTTCTTTTAAAGGTAATTTATTTGTTAGCATTTTTTTTCAAGTTGATATGATTAAATCCTCACAAAAAGATTTGACAAAAATTAATTGCTCTTTAGTTAAAAAATTACTATCAAATTTTTATAAAGGTAAAATTACGATTAAAAATCCTAATGACTTGTTAGTTAATAATATGAAAATTTCTGGTATATTACAGGAAACATTATCTAAATCTGGTGAAAAATTTATTATTGTTGGCATAGGTATAAATCTAATTAAGAGTCCTTCCATAAAAAACTATTCAACTACAAATCTTTTTGACTTAACTGGTGTAAAGATTACGCCTAAAAATGCAACTTTAAAGCTAAAAAAAATTTATGAAACTTTTATTCCAATTTTTCCTAAATTTAATATAAAAAACTTAGATAGAAATTTGAAATGATTATTGTTGGTGATATAGGAAATACAGAGACTAAAATTTGTTTGGTAAACTCTAAAAATAGTATCGTTAAACGAGTTACCCTTATGACCAAAAAAATAAATTCTTCTTTACTAAAAAAATCTTTATCTAATCTACACTTAAAAAACAGATTAATTGATAAATGTTTATTTTGTAGTGTTGTTCCAAAAACATTTAATGAAATTAAAACTTTTTTTAATAAAACTTATAAAATTAAATGTCACGAACTTAAGAAACTTGAATTAAATAAATTAATTAAAATTAAAGTTAATTATAAACAAATTGGCTCAGATAGATTGGCTAACGCAATTAGTATCATTAATAATAAGGATAATTTTATAATTTTAGATTTTGGAACTGCTACAACATTTGATGTTTTGATTAAAAACACTTATCACGGTGGTGTTATTGCACCTGGTGTTAAGCTTTCACTTGATACGTTGACAAATAAAGCAACTCAAATTCCAACAATTAATTTAAAAAAAACAAATAAAGTTATTGGCCTCAATACCATTAATGCTGTTAGAGCGGGTTTTTTTTGGGGTTATGAGGGTTTAATTGACAATATTATTAATTTAATTAAGAAGGAGACTAAAATGTCCTTTAAAATAATATTTACTGGAGGATTTTCTAGTTTATTTAAAAATTCAACAAAAACGAAAGTTACATTAAATAGAGACATTACAATTAACGGCCTAATCAGAGCCACCACTTTAATTAAATAGATATGAAAGATGAATTATTATTTTGCCCTTTAGGGGGTTCGGGAGAAATAGGCATGAATATGAACTTGTTTGCTTATGGAAAACCAGGTGAACATAAATGGATCATGGTAGATATCGGGGTTACATTTGCAGATGACACTTTACCAGGAATTGATCTAATCTATCCAGATCCTGGATTTATAGTGGATAAAAAAGAAGACCTTTTAGGAATTATATTAACTCACGCTCATGAAGATCACATAGGGGCAATTGCACTTCTTTGGCCTCAATTAAAATGTAAAATTTTTGCAACTCCATTTACAGCGGTTTTAATAAAAGAAAAATTTAAAGAAAAGAATATTGATGTAACTAACTATCTGAAGATTGTTCGATTAAATGGCACAGTTGATTTAGACCCTTTTAAAATTGAGTATATAACACTAACACACTCAATCCTTGAGCCCAATGGTCTTAGAATTGAAACTCCAGCAGGTGTTATATTGCATACTGGAGACTGGAAGATTGACCCAGAACCATTAATTGGTGAAAAGATTAATTCTGAGAGACTTAAAGAGATCGGTAAAGATGGAGTTCTTGCTATGATTTGTGATTCAACAAATGTATTTAGCATGGGAAAGGCTGGCTCTGAATTAGATGTTAGAAAAAGTTTATTAAATATTATGGGTAGCCTTAAAAAAAGAATTATTATGGCATCTTTTGCTTCGAATGTAGCTCGTATGGAAACGGCATTTTATTGTGCGGAAAAAACTGGCAGACAAATTTCTCTAGTTGGAAGATCCATGCATAGAATATTTAAAGCAGCAAGACAGTGTGGGTATTTGAAAAATGTTATTGAACCCATAGATGCGCGTGAAGCTAAAAAAATTGCTAGAGAAAAAATAGTTTATCTTTGTACTGGAAGCCAAGGTGAACCCATGGCAGCACTGATGAGAATTTCAAGTTATACTCATCCAGATGTGTTTATCGAAAAAGATGATGCTGTTATTTTTTCATCAAAAATTATTCCAGGTAATGAAAAAAAATTATACAAATTGCAAAATCAATTAGTCAAAGATGGTATTGAAGTTATTTCAGAGGAAAGTGAGTTTGTTCACGTTTCTGGCCACCCAAATAGAGATGATCTTAGAGAAATGTATGATTGGGTTAAGCCTCAATGTGCAGTTCCTGTCCATGGTGAACATAGACATATGATCGAACATATGAAATTTGCACATGAAATGAAAGTTCCACACCCTGTTCAAGTAGAAAATGGTGATATTGTAAAATTAGCCCCAGGCAAACCACATGTTTTTGATAAAGCTCCAAGTGGTAGACTTTATTTAGATGGAAATATGAGTGTGGAGGAAGATGCTCAATCAATTAAAGATAGAAAAAATATAGCTGCCAATGGTTATATGGAAGTAACTATTTTAATTACACCCAAGGGCAATATCCACAAAAGACCTGTGTTAACTTTTAGAGGTTTACCAGTATATGATGCTGACGAGTTTATATATCAATTAGAAGAAGCAGTAGAAAAAACAACTAGAACTTTTTCTATAAAAAGCAAAAAGCAAGAATACAATTTAATTGATGCGTTAAAAATTACATGTAGAAAATGTACTAAAGAACTAACTGGTAAAAGACCGTTTATAAATATTAATTTAGTAAGAATCTAGATGAGTGCAACAGGCCTTGCTATAATTTATATTATAATTTGGTGGATAGTTTTTTTTACAATTCTTCCAATTGACGTAAATAGACTAAAATCTATTAAAATTGATGGTGAAGACACTGGTTCTCCTGAAAATCCTAAAATGTTAAAAAAATTTATATATTGTACTGGTATTACAACTGTTATTTTCATGATAATTTATTTATTGATAAAATATGAATATTTAAATTTAAGATATATAATTAGCTAAAAATGTACATTTCAAAATCATTCATACCAATATTAAAAAATAACCCATCAGAAGCAAAGATTAAATCACATCAATTAATGCTCAGGGCAGGAATGATAAAGCAATCTTCTGTGGGTATTTATTCTTGGTTACCTTTAGGTTTTAAGGTGATGAAAAAAATTGAACAAATAGTTAGAGAAGAACAGAATAAAATTGGAGCTCAAGAAATACTTATGCCAACTATTCAACCTAGTGATATTTGGAAAGAAAGTGGTCGTTATGATGATTATGGAGAAGAAATGCTTCGTATTAAAGACAGACAAGGTAGAGAGATGCTTTATGGACCAACTAATGAAGAGTTAGTTACAGACATATTTAGATCAAGTGTTAAATCTTATAAGTCGTTACCTCAATTATTATATCACATACAATGGAAGTTTAGAGATGAAGTTAGACCTAGATTTGGAATTATGAGAGGTAGAGAATTTTATATGAAGGATGCATATTCATTTGATATAAATGATGAAGATGCTGCTTACTCATACAACAAATTCTTTTTTTCTTATTTAAAAACATTTAAAAGATTAGAACTTTCAGCCATTCCAATGGCAGCTGATACAGGACCTATTGGCGGTAACCTTTCTCATGAATTTATTATCTTAGCAGATACAGGTGAAAGTAAAATTTTTATGGATAAAAGGGTTTTTGATTTAGATAGTGAAGGTTCAGTAATGGATAGAAAATCTTTAGAAGACTTAAGAAAAAAATATGAACAGTATTATTTAGTTGCTGATGATAAGTTTAATAAAGATAAATTTGAAAAAGAAGTACTTGAAGAAAACAGGCTAATTACAAAGGGTATCGAGGTAGGACACATTTTTTATTTTGGAGATAAATACTCAAAAACTTTAAACGCAGCTGTAGATCTACCAGGTGGTAAAAAAGACTTTGTTAAAATGGGATCTTATGGAATTGGTGTATCAAGACTTGTTGGTGCAATTATCGAAGCTAAATACGATGATAAAGAGGAAATAATGAAATGGCCGTTTTCTGTAGCACCATATGAGCTTGCTATAATTCCAATGATTAATAAAAATGATACATCTGCACTAGATAAGGCTACTAAACTTTTTAAACACTTTGAAAGCAATAATATTGATACAATTATTGATGATATGGATGAAAATCTTTCATCTAAAATCAAGAAATTTAATTTGATTGGCGTTCCTTATCAAATTATTATAGGAAAAAAATCAGAAGGTGACCTATTAGAGTTTAAAGAAATAGGAAAAGACTCTAAAAATTTAATGTTAGATCAAATAACTAAAATTTTAATCGAGCTAAAAGAAAAAAATTGATTTCTACATTAGAAAAAGAAATTACATTCAGATATCTTAAAACCAGAAAAAAAGATGGTTTTTTAAATATAATCTCTATCTTTTCATTTATTGGAATAAGCCTAGGTGTTGCGGTACTGATTATTGTTATGTCAGTTATGAATGGTTTTAGAACAGAGTTAATTAATAAAATTGTTGGATTTAATGCACATGTAACAGTTAAACCTTACGAAAACTCAATTAGTCTTGATAAACTTAATAATAACAACTTAAAACTAATTTCGAAAGAGTTAATTTTTAGTAATTCTGGTGAGGCTATAGTTATTAGTAAAGATTATACTAAAGGACTAGTTTTAAGAGGGTATAGCAGTAAAAATTTCCAAAAACTTGATGTTGTTAAAAAGGGTAAATTAATTGGTGAACCAAATCAGTTATTAGAAAACTCAATATCGATAGGTAAAGAATTAAGTTTTAATTTAGGACTTAACGTAGGTGATAGAGTGTCAATTATGTCTCCAGCAGGCATTGAAACAATTATTGGAAGATTACCTAAGCAAGAAACTTTTATTATAAGCTCAATTTTTGATAGTGGTTTAGCAGATTTTGATGCCAATATAGCCTTTATAAATCTTGATACGCTGGAAAGTTTTTTCGATCTTGATAAAGAGAAAAGAAACTTAGAAATTTATTTGAATAATCCATCCAATATTGATGAAATTAAAACACAGATTCAAAAAATATTTGATAATCAATTTGTGTATACCTGGGCTGATATGAATAGTTCTTTATTTTCAGCTTTAAAAGTTGAAAGAAATGTAATGTTTATAATTTTATCTTTAATAATCATTGTTGCTGCATTTAATATTATTTCAGGACTTACAATTTTAGTGAAAAATAAAACTAAAGATATAGCAATACTCAAATCTATCGGTGTCTTAAATAAATCTATTATAAAAATATTTTTTTTAGTTGGTGTTATTATTGGAACTACAGCAACTTTTTTTGGAATTTTTTTAGGTGTAATGTTCTCTTTATATATTGAGAATCTTAGAGAGTTTCTAAGTAATACTTTTAATATTAGTCTCTTTCCCGAGGAGATTTATTTTCTAAGCACAATGCCCTCTGAAATTAACCCAGCATCAATTTTTATTATCTCAGTATGTTCAATTTCTATAACTATCATTGTTTCAATTTTCCCAGCAATTAAAGCATCAAAATTAGATCCAGTTAAAGGATTGAAGTATGAATAATCTAATATCTATAAAAAAAATTTGTAAATCTTTTTCTAATAATAAAAAAGTGTCTGTTTTAAAAAACATTGATTATTCATTTGTAAAAGGCAAAATTTATTCTCTTATGGGTCCGTCAGGATCAGGAAAATCTACACTACTAAATATTTTATCAATGATTGATAAGCCTACCACTGGCTCAATGTTAATTGATAATGATACAATCGACTTTAAGAATAATATTGATAATGATAAAATCAGGGCTAAAAAAATTGGTATTATCTACCAACAAAATAATTTACTTTCTGACTTTACAGCATTAGAAAATGTTTATCTTGCAAGTCTTGCCCTAAGTAACGATAAAAAGAATTCAATTCAAAAAGCTAAGAAAAGGATCAAAGAAATGGGCCTTTCATCTAGAGAGCATCATTACCCCTCAGAGTTATCTGGTGGTGAAATGCAAAGAATTGCAATGGCTAGAGCACTTGTAAATGAACCTGAAGTTATATTAGCGGATGAACCAACAGGTAGTCTTGATCAACAAACAGCAAAAGAAGTATTTAAAATTTTATATAATTTAAGGAATAAAAATAGAATAATCATCTATGCAACCCATAATAGATTTTTTGCGAATATGGCTGATTGCAAATTAGAAATGAATAATGGTAATATAAAAACCATCAATGCTAGAATTAAACAATCAGAAATTTAATCACTTAAAAATTCATACACAATATTCCATTTGCGAAGGTGCAATTAAAATTGATAATTTAAAAGATTTTTGTAAAGAAAATAAAATACCCTGCTTAGGTCTTTCTGATACATCTAATTTATGTGGTGCATTAGAGTTTGCTGAAAATATTTCTAAAGTCGGAACACAACCAATTATCGGTACACAAATTTATTTTAGATTTGAAGACACAACTGGATTACTTCCCTTAATTGCCCTTAATAAAAAGGGATATAAGCGTATTATAGAACTATCTTCTAGATCTTATCTTGAGAATGATGCACTTTCTGATCCTCATTTAGATATTAAGGAACTTTTAAATGACATGGAAGGAGTGTCATTATTTTCTGGGACTATCCAAGGTTTGTTTGGTAAATTATTTGAGAAAGGTCGCCTAGAAGAGATAACTAAGATATATAAGAGCTTATCATCTAGCTTTCATGATAGATTTTATTTAGAAATCCAAAGACATGGAGATCTAAACGAAATTGTTTTTGAAAGATTTAATTTAGAACAATCTTCTAAAATAAAAATACCAATTATTGCAACAAATGAAGTTTACTACTTAACACCTGATATGCATGAGGCTCATGACGCCTTAACCTGTATTGGTGCGAAAACTTATGTTAATGAAAAAAATAGAATTAAGTACAGTAATCAACATTATTTTAAGTCCAGTGAAGAAATGTCAGAATTATTTTCAGATCTTCCTGAAGCCTTAGAAAATAATTTTAATTTACCATTAAAATGTAATTTTAGACCCCAATATTCCAAACCAATATTACCAAATATTAGCTCTGAAAAGGAAGGTAGTGCTGATGAAGTACTTAAAAAGGACTCACTAGATGGATTAAAAGAAAAATTTTTAAAAGTCTTTAAAATTGAAAGAAAAAATTTAGACAGTAATGGTCAATTTTTAGAATATAAAGACAGACTAGATCATGAGCTAAAGATCATCATTGAAATGAAATATCCAAGTTATTTTTTAATTGTCTCAGATTACATTAAGTGGGCTAAGAATAATGATATCCCAGTAGGGCCTGGTAGAGGTTCTGGAGCTGGTTCTCTTGTTGCGTGGTGTTTATCCATTACAGATGTTGATCCAATAAAATTTAATTTGATATTCGAAAGATTTTTAAACCCTGATCGTGTGTCAATGCCTGACTTTGATATAGATTTTTGTGAGGAAAAAAGAGATCTTGTTTTCAAATATTTAACAATAAAATATAAGGACAGTGTTGCTCATATTATTACTTTTGGAAAGTTAAAAGCAAGAATGGTTATTAGAGACGTTGGTAGAGTACTAGGCTTACCATATGGTTTTGTTGATAGTATTTCAAAAATGATTCCATTTGAACCATCAAGACCACTAAGCTTAATAGAATGCATCAATAGTGAACCACGACTTCAAAAATTAGTCAACGAAGATCCTCGTGTAAAAAAATTAACTGATCTCTCCTTAAAATTAGAAGGTTTGAATAGAAATGTAGCAACTCATGCCGCTGGTGTGGTAATAGCAGATAGAAAATTAACTGAGGTTGTCCCTTTGTATAAAGATGCGGCAGCAAATTTATTATTACCATCTACACAATTTGACATGTATTCAGCAGAAAATGCAGGCTTAATCAAGTTTGATTTTTTAGGTTTGAAGACTTTAACTGTAATCAATAGAACTCAAAAATTAATTAATAAAGAAGTTAAAGATTTTAAAATTGAAGATATTGACTTTGAAGATAAGAAAGTTTTTGAATTATTAGCATCTGGCCATACAGTTGGATTATTTCAAGTGGAGAGTGCAGGAATGCGCGAAGCATTATTGCAGATGAAACCCAATCATATTGAGGATATTATTGCTTTAGTTGCTCTTTATCGTCCTGGACCTATGAGCAACATACCAGTGTATAATGACTGTAAACATGGAAGGCAAACACCAGATTATTTACATCCATTACTTGAGGACATTCTTAAACCTACCTATGGAGTAATTATCTATCAAGAGCAGGTAATGCAAATAGCTCAAAAGCTTTCAGGGTTTACTGCAGGAGAAGCTGATATTTTAAGAAGAGCAATGGGTAAAAAGAAAAGAGCAGAACTAGAAAAACAAAAACAAGGTTTTATAGCTGGTGCTCTTAAAAATGGAATTAGCAAGGATATTGCAGCTAGTATATTTTTAAAAATAGAACCATTTGCTGAATATGGTTTTAACAAAAGTCACGCTGCAGCTTATGCAATTATTTCTTATCAAACAGCATTTTTAAAAACATATTACCCTAAAGAGTTTTTTGCAGCCTCAATGACAATGGATTTGTCAAACCAAAATAAGCTTAGTGAATTTCATGAAGAACTTAAGCGAATCAATATTAAAGTTATACGTCCAGATATAAACAAGTGTTTTGCAGATTTTCAGTTTGATAAACATAATTTCTATTATGCTTTGGGTGGAATTAAGAGTGTAGGGATTGAAGCAATTTCAAATGTTATTAAGGAGAGAAAAGAAAATGGTGAATTTAAATCAATCAACGATTTTTTAAATAGAGTTAGTCCTAAGGATATTAACAAACTACAGTTAGAGGGTCTTGTTAAAGCAGGAGCTTTTGACAATATAGATGGTAATCGGCAGGCATTATTTAATTCAATTCCTAATTTCATATTAAAAACTAAAAGTATTAGTGATAATAAAGCAGCAAATCAAATCGATCTTTTTGGTAGTGATGAAGAACAGGACAATAAGATAGTTTTAAATATAGAAGATTGGAAATTTGAAGATAGACTTGCGAGAGAATTTGAAGCTATAGGTTTTTTTATATCTGATCATCCTTTAAACCAGTTTAAAGAAATCTTTGATGATTATAAAATAGTTGATTATGTAAAGTTTAGTTTGGATGATAATATGAAAGATGCAAATATTGCTGCAACACTTTTAAAAATTACAGAAAGAAAAACTGCCAGAGGTAACTCGTATGGTGTTATTAAGTTTACTGATTTAACCAGTGTGTTTGAACTTTTTGTTTTCTCTGACATATTAGAACAAAATAGAGAAGTTCTTGTTGAGGGTAGTTCTTTAATTATAACATTAATTAAAACAATTTCTAATGATGAGCAAAAATCAAAAAGAATAAGTGTTCAAAAAATAGCCTCTTTAAAAGATCTTTTTAATAAACCTGTTAATGAAATTATTTTTAACCTTAAGTCCATTAAAGATATTGATAAAATATCTGACATAGTAAGTGAAAAAGGGGCCACAGAGGTGAAATTAAATATTAAAGATAAAAATAATAATATTAGCTTTAAACTAAAAAATAGACGTCTTATTGACAGAAAAGCTATAAATATCTTAAGAAAAAATGATATTTCAATCATTATTCACTAAAAAAGACTTGTTTGTTTTACAAATAATTTGTAAATAACTCTTAAATTAAATTAACACGCACACAGTTTGTGGTTTTATACCTCCGGTCCTTAAATGGAAATTACTGTGGTGGCTTAACCGGGAATAACTATGAAAATACCAAGTTTAACTATCCAACAATTATTAGAAGCAGGTGTTCACTTAGGACACAAAACGCTAAGATGGAACCCAAAGATGAAAAAATATATCTTTGGTAAAAGAGATTCAATTCACATTATTGACTTAACCCAAACGTTAGAATTAACGAATGTAGCTTTAGAAAAAGTTTACAACACAATTGCTAATAATGGAAAAATTCTTTTTGTATCAACAAAAAAACAAGCGTCTGAAGCTATTGCAGAAGTTGCTAAAGAAACAGGCCAATTTTTTGTAAACTATAGATGGTTAGGTGGAATGCTTACAAATTGGGGTACAATTTCTGGCTCGATTAAAAAAATGAAAAAATATGAAGCTGATCTAGTTTCTGAAAATAGAGGTTTTACTAAAAAAGAACTTCTTAAAATGAGTGTTAAAAAAGATAAACTAGAAAGATCACTTGGTGGAATTGCTGAAATGAAAAAAGTTCCAGACTTAGTATTTATTATCGATACAAATTATGAGTCGTTAGCTATAGCCGAGTCTTCTAAATTAGGCATACCGATTATCGCTATCTTAGATAGCAATTCAAATCCTGATGGAATAGAATTTCCTATTCCAGGCAATGATGATGCCAGAAGATCAATAGATTTATATTGTAATTTAGTAAAAGAAACGATTGAAAATGCAAAGAAAGCAGCACCATCCAAGGAAGAAGACAAACCAGATATTGAAAATGTGAAGCCCGTACCAAAAGAAAAATCTACTAAGACTTTTCAAGAATTAGATAGAGAAAAATTAGATGCTAAATTTTCAAAGAAAGAAAAAGAAAAACTGAATTAGCATGAGTGATATTGAAAAAGTAAAACAGCTTAGGGAAGCAACTGGTGCTGGTTTTAAAGATTGTAATTTAGCAGTTAAAGAATCTGGTGGGGATTTGGATAAGGCAGTAGAAATCCTAAGGGTTAAAGGAATCTCTAAAGCTTCTAAAAAAATGTCCAGAGACGCCAAAGATGGTGTTATTGCAACTTCAGGTGATGAAAATAAAATTTCTGTTATTGAAGTGAATTGTGAAACTGACTTTGTTGCTAAAAATAATGACTTTGTCTCCTTTGCTAAAGAATTATGTGAATTGAATAATGAAAATAATTCTGATCTAGAAAAGTTAAATAAATGTAAAATGTTAAACGATCAAACAGTAGAAGATAATCTTGTTACATTAATTGCAAAAATGGGTGAAAAGATAACAATAGGTAAGGTTAAAACATTTAATCAACCAGGAACCAAAAATTTTAACTACTTACACACTGTAGTTACAGATAATTTATCTAAATTATCTGTAATTGTATCTCTTGAAACTGTTGAAAATTCTGATCTTGTTAAATCTTTTGGTAAACAGCTTTCAATGCATATTGCTGCGTCTAACCCACTAGCTTTGAGTTCTGATTTAATTGAAAAGGATGTTCTTCAAAAGGAACTAGTTTTAGTAACTGAAGAATTAAAAAATTCTGGAAAACCAGATGAAATTGTACAAAAAATTAGTTTGGGTAAAATGAATAAATTTAAGGAAGAAAATGCATTATTAACACAAGCATGGGTTATGGAACCTAAAAAAAAGGTGCAAGATATAGTAAAAGATCTTAATATATCAGACTTAAAGATTAATGGTTTTTACAGGTTAAAAATTGGTGAATAAATGTTTAACGATAAAATGTACAGCCAAAAAATGGATAAAACCATTGAGGTATTTTCAAAAGAACTGACATCTCTAAGAACTGGGAGAGCTAATGCATCTATGCTTGATCTAGTTAAGGTAGATGTTTATGGACAGGCGATGCCATTAAATCAAGTTTCTAGCATAACTACTCCAGATGCACGAACAATCAACATCCAAGTTTGGGATCTTAATAACGTTCCTTTAGTAGACTCTGCGATAAAAAAATCTGAATTAGGTTTAAACCCACAAATAGATGGTCAATTAATTAGATTACCTATTCCAGATTTAAATGAAGAGAGAAGAACAGAGATAAAAAAATTAATTAAGTCCATGGGTGAAAAGTGTAAAATTTCAATTAGAAATATTAGAAGAGAAGCCAATGATGATTTAAAAAATTTAGTTAAAGGTAAAGAAATCAGTGAGGATGATGAAAAAAAAAATGAGAAAATTGTACAGACATTTACCGATGAGCACATTAAAACTATCGATCAAAAAGTAGAAGCTAAAGAAAAAGAAATAATGACAATATGAACCCAATAAAACATGTTGCCATCATTATGGATGGTAATGGACGATGGGGTATTAGAAATAAAGGTTCTCGTAATTTAGGGCACCGTGCTGGTTTAGATACTATAGAATCAATAATAGAAGAAACAATAGTACAAAAGATTTCATATTTAACTTTATTCACTTTCTCTACTGAGAACTGGAAAAGACCAAAAAAAGAGATATCTTATCTATTTAGTTTATTAGAAAATTTTTTATTAAACAATATTGAAAAATTAATTAAAAAAAAGATAAAATTAAAGATAATTGGTAATCAAGAAAAATTTTCTATAAATTTGAGAAAAACTCTAAAAAATTCAGAAAAAAATACCTCAATAAATAATAAGCTACAAATAAATTTAGCATTAAATTATGGCTCAAAAGAAGAGTTATTGTATGCGATAAAAAATATTAATAAAAAAAAAGATAAAATTAATGTCAAAAATATTAATGCAAATCTATACACTAGAGGAGTACCTGATCCAGATATTTTAATCAGAACAGGTGATACAAAAAGAATAAGTAATTTTTTATTATGGCAAATTGCATATACAGAGATTTTCTTTGAAAAAAAACTTTGGCCTGATTTTAATAAAAAAGATTATAGAAAAATTATAAAAAACTTTAAAACTATAAAAAGAAATTTTGGAGCAATTTGATGAGCATTGAATTAAAGAAAAGAATAATTACTTCAATATTTTTGTTATCTTTATTATTTGTGATGTTTTCATATTCATATATTCTAATTATATCATCAATAATAATTGGATTGATTTCTTGGATTGAATTTTATGCGCTCATTTCAAAGATTGTTAAAAAAAATGATAGTAAAAGTCAAATCTTAAGATTTTTATATAAATCAATTTCTTTATTATATTTATCAGGATTAGTTTTTTTTATAATTTTTGCAAAGTTAATAAATTCAAATTTATATTTAATTTTTAGTTACTCCCTGCTAATTGCTATTTTATCAGACATAGGTGGATTGGTTGTTGGAAAAATTGTTAAAGGAAAAAAATTAAATAAGATAAGCCCAAATAAAACTATATCAGGGTCTCTTGGTTCTTTTATGTTTTCACTATTTTTGATCCCTTTTTTCTTAGAACACTTTTATGATTATAATATTTTAACAATTATTTTATTTACAATAATTATTTCGTTTGCATCTCAATTAGGTGATTTACTAATATCTTTACTAAAACGTAAAGCTAAAGTAAAAAATACTAGTGACTTATTACCAGGTCATGGAGGTGTTCTTGATAGAATAGATAGCATTATTTTTGCAGTACCGGTGGGTTTGTTAATTTTTAATATATGAAAAAAAATATTATTATACTTGGCTCTACTGGCTCCATTGGCTCCACAACAATCAAGATTATTAATAGAGATAAAAATACCTTCAAAGTAATTTTACTTACTGCTAACAAAAATTATAAAAAACTTTTTTCTCAAGCTAAAAAAATAGATTGTAAAAATATTTTAATTCATGATGAGAAGAGTTATTTTTTATCTTTAAAAAAAAATAAAGATAATAATTTAAAAATTTTTAATAATTTTAATAATTTTACCAAAACATTAAAAAAAAAAGTCGATTATACTATGTGTTCAATCATGGGTTTAGCTGGACTAAAACCAACTCTAGAAGCAATCAAATTTAGTCATAATATTGCTATAGCAAATAAAGAATCTATAATTTGTGGATGGAATTTTATAGAAAGAAATCTTAAAAAATATAAAACAAAATTTATACCAATAGACTCTGAGCATTTTTCAATCTGGTCTTTAATTAAAAATTATAAATCTTCTTATATTCAAAAAATTTTTATCACAGCTTCGGGAGGTCCTTTTTTGAAATTATCGATTAATGAATTAAAAAAGGTGTCAGCCAATGATGCAATCAAACATCCTAATTGGTGCATGGGAAAAAAAATATCTGTTGATTCATCAACATTGATGAATAAAGTTTTTGAAGTAATTGAAGCACAGCGAATTTTTAATTTACCCCCTTCTAAATTCAAGATTTTAATACATCCAAACTCTTATGTTCATGCAATTGTAAAATTTACTAATGGTACTTCAAAATTCTTAATACATGATACTAGTATGGAGATTCCAATATTTAATTCCCTATATTATGATGATTCAAGCAAAAAACTAAAATCTAAGGAAATTGATTTTGATAAAATAAACAATCTTAATTTTAGTGAAGTGAGCATATCTAAATTTCCTGCTATAAATTTTTTAAAGAAAATACCCAATAATATCAGTTTATTTGAAACTGTTTTGATTAGTGCTAATGATTCTTTAGTTGAGTTATTTTTGAACAAGCAAATTGCTTATCTAGATATTTATAAAATTTTAAATATTATAACCAATAAAAAAGAATTTATTAAAATGAGGCTAATTAAGCCATCCAGTTTGGGTCAGATTAACAAGTTAAGCAAATATGTTGCTTTAAAAACACAGGCTTTGAGTGTATTGTTGCGCCACTAATGAAATTTATACTCACCCTATTTTTAATTATATCCTCTACTCTCGCCGTTAAGGCAGAGGTCATTAATGATATAATTGTTAAAAATAATGATAGAATTTCTATAAATACTATTAAGACTTATGGAGATATTAAAATTGGAGTTGATTACTCTTCTGATGATTTAAATAATATTTTAAAAAATTTATATGAAACAAATTTCTTTAAAGATATTTCACTTAAAATTGAAAAAAATATTCTGGTAATTGACGTTATGGAAAATAAGCTTATCCAGAAAATTAACATTAATGGAATTAAGTCTTCAAAAATTCAAGATGCTATATTAGAGGGCTTGTCCCTAAAAGCTAAATCACCATTTATTGAATCACAGGTAGAAAGAGATCTTAACAAAGTTAAATTTTCTTTAAGTAATGAGGGTTACTATTTTTCAACTGTTACGAGTGATATTGAAAACAATCCCAATAATACAGTTAACTTGAATTTTAATATTTACTTAGGTGATAAAGTTAAAATTTCTAAAATTAAATTTACTGGTGATAAAATTGTTAAAAATAGAACTTTACGTAATTTAATTACGGTAGAAGAATCAAGATTTTGGAAATTTTTATCTAAAAAAAAATATCTTAATCCAAAAAATCTTTCTAGAGATGAGAGATTATTAAAAAATTATTATCTTGATGAAGGTTACTATGACGTTGTGATTAATACAACTACCGCGAAACTTCTGGACAATAACAGCTTTGACATTACATTCAATATTAAAGCTGGTAATTTGTATGAGATTAATGACACTAAGCTAATTTTACCAATTGATTATGATATAAAAAATTTCAAAGATGTTGAACAATTATTAGATAGGTTAAAAAATAAAAATTATTCTTTTTTTAAAATATCTAAAATTGTTGATGCTATTGATAAAGTTTCTTTATCTAGAGAGTATGATTTTATTACAGCTGAAATTATAGAAGAAAAAGTTTCACCTAATAAACTGGACATAACATTTGCAGTAAGTGAAACAGAAAAGCTGTACGTTGAAAAAATTAATATTTTTGGAAACAATATAACAGAAGAAAGTGTAATCAGAAATCAATTAGAAGTTGATGAAGGTGATCCATTTAATGAACTTCTACAAACCAAAAGTTTAAATAAGATTAAAAATTTGAATATTTTTAAATCGGTTGACTCGGAATTATTAGATGGATCTAGTCCGGCAACTAAAATTATTAATATTAGTGTGGAAGAAAAACCGACAGGTGAAATTAGCCTTGGTGCGGGAATTGGAACTGATGGAGGTACAATTGGGTTTGCAGTTAGTGAAAATAATTTTTTAGGGAAGGGGGTTAAACTCTCTACTTCTTTAAGAGTAGGTGGCGATACTGTGAAGGGAAACTTTACTGTTACCAACCCAAATTTTAATTATACTGGAAGATCTATCACCACAAACGTAGAAAGATCAACAACTGATAAAATAAAAACTAGTGGTTATGAAACTTCCAAAACAGGTTTTTCGCTTGGAACGTCCTTTGAAGAGTATAAAAATCTTTACTTCTATCCATCTATTTCAATTTTTTCTGAGAAATTAACTACAGACAGTTCAGCTAGTGCAAATTTGAAGAAGGAAGCTGGATCATTTTTTGAAACAAAATTTCTTTATAGTTTAAATTATGATTTGAGAAATAAGCCTTATCGAACCACAGAGGGTACAAGAAATATTTTCCGTCAAAGCATACCATTAATTTCTGACGATTATGCTTTACGTAATACTTATGAAATTACTAAATGGCATCAATTTAGTAATAAAATGGTTGCTGATATAGGGTTTTATGCTAGCACTATAAATACTTTAGGTAACGAAAATGTTAAGGTTTCTAGTAGACTTAGTTTGCCAAAAAATAGATTGAGAGGTTTTTCAACTGGCAAAGTTGGGCCGATAGACAAAACAGATTATATTGGAGGAAATCATGCTACGAGTATAAATTTTAATACATCATTACCTATGATTTTTCCAAGTTTTGAAAATATTGATTTTAAATATTTCCTTGATGTAGGTAATATATGGGGTGTTGATTACTCAAAAAATTTAAATCAATCAAACATATTAAGATCCTCAACAGGACTTAATATTAATTGGTTTACTCCAGTTGGTCCATTAAATTTTTCTATAGCTCAAAATTTGCTAAAAGCTAGTACTGATGTGACAGAATCTTTTCAGTTTAATTTAGGCACAACTTTCTAATGTTAAAAAGATTATTTATAATTATTTTTTTATTTTTATTATATTTTAATCCATCGATATCTAATGATCTTAAAATTGTATACGTAGATATAGATAAGGTTTTACTTCAATCTAATGCAGGAAAAGCGATAACCAAACAATTAGAAAATTTAAATAAAAATAATATTAAGAAATTTAAAGAACAAGAAAAAAAAATTACAAGCAACGAAAATGACATATTAAAAAAAAAAAATGTTCTTTCTGAGGAAGAATTTAAAAAAAAAGTCAATAATTTACAAATTGATATAAAAAATTTTAAAGAAAATATTAATAGCTCCAGAGTGGATCTTGATAAAAAAAGACTAGAAGCAACTGCTAAAATATTAGATATTTTAAATCCAATTTTGTCTGATTATTCTTCTAAAAATTCTATATCACTTATTATACAAAAAAAAAATATTGTTATTGGAAAAACTGAACTTGATATTACAAGTCAAATATTAAAAATCTTAAATACGAAAATAAAAACTGTAAAATTGAATTAATGTCAGAAACTTTTTTAAATAAAAAGCAGATAATGGATCTTTTACCACATAGAGAGCCTATGCTTTTACTTAGTGAATTGAGAAATATAAAAAAACTTTTTTCAGCCACTGCAATTGTACATGTTAAGAAGGATAGTTTCTTTGTACAGGGTCATTTTCCAGGGAATCCAGTTATGCCTGGTGTTTTAATTGTTGAAGCCTTTGGTCAAGCTGCAGCTGCTCTTACAGCCTCTGGTATAGATAAGGAAGAATACGAAAATAAACTTGTTTTTTTAATGGGTATTGAAAAAGCCAGATTTAGAAATCCAGTAATTCCAGATTGTAAACTTGAACTTAATATTGAAGCAACAAGGTCACATGGTAGAGTATGGAAGTACAAAGGTGAGGCTTTTGTTGAAGGAAAAAAAATGGCTGATGCTCAATGGTCAGCTACTGTAGTTGATAAAAAATAATTAGTAACAATACTTGATAAGTAATTAATTATATTCCAAGCTAAACATTCACTAATGATTAATCTTTTTTTTAAAAATCATGGTCCATTTACAATAAAAAAACTTTTATTGCTTTCTGAAATTAATACTTTGAAAAAATTTAATGATATCAAAATTAGTGATGTAAAAGACTTAGATACTGCTGAAAAAGACCACATAACATTTTTCCATTCCAAGAAATATGAAGATCTGGCTTCAAAAACTAAAGCTGCTTTTTGCATCACATCAAATAATTTATCTCACATATTACCAAATAATTGTGAACCTATAATTGTAGATAATGTTTTAATTACTACAGCAACAATTACCCAAATATTTTACCCTAATGCAGTCACAGATGATTTTGATGATAAAGTGAAAGATATTAACGAAACCCCGTTTAATGGTAATGTTAAATTTGGAAAAAATATTTTGATTGGTGCGAATGTTCAAATAGGAAAAAACTGTTCTATAGGGCATAATTCAATTATTGAAAGCAATGTCATTATTGGTGATAATTGTTCAATCGGTTCTAATGTCATTATTAGAAAAACAATAATAAAAGATAATATAAATATTTTAGATAATTGTGTGATTGGTAAAAAAGGGTTTGGTTTTTTTCCAAGTAAAAAGAAAAATATTAGATATCCACATATAGGTATAGTTGTAATTGAAGATAATTGTGAAATTGGATGTGGGTCAATTATTGATAGAGGGTCATTATCAAATACAATTATAGGTAAAAATACTTTCTTGGATAATCAAGTTCATGTAGCCCACAACAATAAAATAGGTAATAATTGTGTTATAGCTGGTCAGGTTGGACTCGCTGGAAGTTCAACCCTAGGAAATAATGTTATGATTGGTGGACAGGCTGGAATATCTGGTCATTTAAAAATTGGTAGTAATATTCAAATTGGTGGTGGTAGCGGTGTAATAAAAGATATTTCAGACAATTCAAAAGTGATGGGATATCCAGCAAAAAATTTAAGAGATTTTGTTAAGGAAAACAAATAAATGATACATAAAACTGCTATTATAGATTCAAAAGCAAAAATTTCTTCAAATGTAAAAATTGGTCCTTACACAATTATAGGACCTAATGTTGAAATTGATGATGATGTTGAGATCCAATCACATGTTAATATTACCGGCCACACTATAATAGGTAAAAATAATAAATTTTATTCGATGGCTTCTATTGGAAGTGATCCACAAGACCTAAAGTATAAAGGTGAAAAAACAACTCTTATGATAGGGGCTAATAACACCATAAGAGAGCATGTGACTATAAACACTGGAACAATTCAGGGCGGTGGAATAACAAACGTAGGTAGCAATAATTTGATTATGATTGGTGCTCATATTGCCCACGATTGTATCATTGGTGATAACATTGTTATGGCAAATAATTCCGCAGCTGCTGGCCACGCAGAAATTCAAGATTTTGTTATTATAGGTGCAAAATGTGGAATCCAACAATTTACAAGAATAGGTAGAATGGCAATGATAGGGGGCATGACGGCTGTATCAAGAGATGTAATTCCTTATGGTTTGTCAATGGGTAATCGAAATTTTTTAAACGGTATAAACGTTATTGGACTAAGAAGAGATAAGGTTCAAAATAAAGAAATAATAGGTCTTACAGAAGCTTATAAGGAAATATTTAAATCAAAAAATTTAAGTGAAAACTTAAGTAAATTGAATGGAAAATTTAAAGACAATATTCTAGTAAAAGAAGTATTGGAATTTATTAATAAAGATAAAAAAAGACCAATTTGCACACCATATAATAACTAATTATGATTGGTTTATTTTTTGGTGACACTGAATTTCCAAAAAAAATACTATTAAAAGTTAAACATAAAAAACAAAAATACATTATTATAGATTTATCTACAAAAAAAATTTTTAAAAAAAACCCCCACTCTCAATCATTTAGCATAGGACAGTTTGGTAAAATTTTTAAGTTTCTTTCAGTAAATAAATGTAAAAAAGTTTTATTTGCAGGAAAAATAAATAAGCCTAAATTTTCTTCGTTAAAAGTAGATTTTAAGGGTTTTTATTATTTACCAAGAATTATTAAAGCAGCAAAACTCGGTGATGCAGCTATCTTAAAAACTATAATAAAAATTTTACTAAAAGAAAAAATAAAAGTTATTAGTTCTAACGCATATAATCCAGAATTAATGCTATTAAAAGGTTGTCATACAAGATTAAAACCTAACGCAAGAGATTTGGTATCGATTAACAAAGGCATCAAATCATTAAAAATGTTAAACCCTCACAATCATGTGCAAGGTTTGGTAGTTAGAGATTCTATTATTGTTACCAAAGAAAAAACTCAAGGAACAAAAAAGATGCTACAAATGATGAGTAAAGATAAATACTCTCAAGGAATATTGATTAAATTTCCAAAAATAAATCAAGATCTTAGAATAGATTTGCCAACAATTGGTTTTGATACGATAAAAGATTGTAAGAAATCTGGAATAAAAGGAATTGTGTTAAAATCAAAACAAAATATTTTTATGGATAAAAATAAAAGTATAAAATATGCAAATAAAAATAAGATTTTTATAACTGCTATATGAAAAAAATATTTATAGTAACAGGTGAACCTTCAGGAGATAAGCTAGCCTCAACAGTTATATTAAAGTTAAAAAATATTAACTCTAATATTAAATTCTCATGTGTTGGTGGTGCACACTTGAGTTCTTTAGGCATACAGTCAATTTTTGAACTTAAAGAAATTACTTATTTAGGGTTTACCAGTGTTTTATTTAATATATTTAAAATAAGAAATAGAATCAACAAAACAGTTAATGAAATTATTAAGTTTAATCCCGATATATTATTCACTGTTGATAGCCCAGATTTTACTCTAAGAGTTGCGGAGAAAGTAAAAAAAATCAATAAAGACATCAAGACGATTCATTATGTTGCTCCACAAGTGTGGGTATGGCGTGAGGGTAGGGTGAAGAAATTTAAAAGATTTGTTGATCATATATTACTCTTATTTAATTTTGAAAAAAAATATTTTGATAAAGAAAAAATCCCAAATACTTTTGTTGGACATCCTTTACTAGAACAAGATAATAAATCTAAGATTAATTTATCTTCATTAATAAATGTAGATAAAAAAATTATTTCTATATTTGCAGGAAGTAGAATATCTGAAACTAGTGTTTTACTACCTATTTTATGTAATTTTATTAAATTAATGAATAAAAAGTTTAATGATTATATTTTTATTTTTCATGCTACGGATCAAAATAAAAAATTAATCATCAATTTTATAAAAAAAGATTCATTAAATAATACTCAAGTAATTTCAGATGAAAAAATTAAATCTCAAATTCTATCTCACTCTGTTTTTGCTGTAGCAAAATCTGGAACTATATCTCTTGAAATTTGTAATGCTAATATACCATCTATCATAATTTATAAAATTAATATGATTAATTATTTAATTATGAAATTATTAGTTAAAGTTAAATTTGCAAATATTATAAATATTATTAATAATAAAGAAATTATCCCAGAATTACTACAAAGTGAATGCAATGCTAAAGAAATTTATAATTCAGTTGTTTATTTATTAAAAAATCCAGATTTACTAAAATTACAGCTTGATAGTATTCAAAACACCTTGAAAAATATTAAATCAGAAACACCTTCTACTGATAAAGTCTCATTTATTTTATCACAATATCTCTAAATGTTTATAACAATATAAGTTGATCTATAGTTTAAATGTGATGAGAATTCAAAGGAGTAATGAAAATCTTGAAAACTCTTAGATATATTAATATCTAGAAGCTTTTAAGTTATTTTATTTAATCTTTTTAAGATTTCTTCTTTACCAAGAGAACCAATTATATCATAAATTCCAGGACCAAATTTTGATCCTGTTAAAACCACTCTAAGTGGTTGCCCAACTCCTTTAAAGTTAGTCTTGTTTGATTTAATAAGATGATTAATAATTGGTTCTAAGTTTTCTTTGCTTAATTTTTCTATTTTTGTAATACTATTTGAAAATGTAGATATTATTTTTTTGGCCTTATCATCAATTAGCTTTATATCTTTCTGATTAAAACTTACCTCATCAACTATTATATATTGACCATTATTAAATATATCCTCTAAGGTTTTGGCTTTATTTTTTAAAAATGTTAGGGATTTTTTAATCTTATCTTTTTTATCAGTTTTTATTTCACTTTGAAATAATTTGCAGTATTCAATAAATTGATCAAATAAATCACTTTCACTCATATTTTTTATATAGTGCTCATTCATCGATAATATACGGCTCATATCCAGCTTGGAGGGGGATTTACCAATTCCCCCTAAATTAAAATGCTCAATACTCTCTTCTAATGTAAATATCTCTTTGTCCTTATAGGACCAGCCTAGTCTTAATAGATAGTTCCTTAGAGCATCTGGCATTATTCCAATTTTAGAATAATCATCTAACGTTGAGGCATTATCTCTTTTAGATAATTTTTTACCTTCTAAAGTATGAATTAAAGGAATATGTGCAAAAGAGGGCAGTTCCCACTTCATTGATAAATATATTTGCATCTGTTTAAAAGTATTTATTTTATGATCATCACCTCTTATAATGTGGGTCATACTCATTTGATGATCATCAACAGTCGCTGATAAATTATATGTTGGAGTTCCATCATTTCTTAAAATAATAAAATCCTCTATAGTAATACTGTCAATCTCTACATCTCCTTGTACTAGGTCTTTTAGTATTGAAGAACCCTCAATTTTACTTTTAAATCTTACAACTGGTTTAATATCATTAGGTGTATCACTTTTACTTAATTCTCTACATTTTCTGTTGTAGGTATAAGGAAGTTTTTTTTGTTTAGCTCTTTTCTTTTGATCTTCAATTTCTTCAGTAGAGCAGTAACATTTATAAGCATGACCATTTTTAAGCAATTCATTAGCAACACTTATGTGATCATTAATTTTTGCTGATTGAATGTATAGCTCTCCATCATGTTCTATACCAATCCATTTTAAAGATTTTACAATTTGATCCTTATGTTCATCTTTAGATCTTTCTTTGTCTGTATCTTCAATTCTTAAATGGAAAGTTCCTTTTTTATTTTTTGAAAATAACCAGCAAAATAGAGCTGTTCTTACACCACCAATATGAAGGGCACCAGTAGGTGAGGGAGCAAATCTTGTTGCAACATTGGACATGGATGATTTTTAGACTATTTTCTTAAAAGTTTCTATATAAAGATACTAGTACACCTTGAACTTTTACTCTATCAGGGCCAAATATTTTAGTTTCATAGTTTCTATTGGCACTTTCAAGAGCAACTGTTTTGCCTTTTCTTCTAATTCTTTTTAACATGGCTTCGTGCTCGTCTATTAAAGCCACTACAATTTTACCATTGTCTGCAGTATCAGATCTTCTAATAATAACTGTATCACCTTCATTGATACCAGCTTCAATCATTGAGTCACCCTGAACCTTAAGTCCAAAATATTGACCATTTTTTTCAAGATTACTTGGAAGGGGTATTCTAGAAACTTCATTCTGTATTGCCTCAACAGGAGTCCCGGCAGCAATACTGCCTAAAACAGGTATATCCATTTCATTTATATTATTACTCTCTGTGTCTAAGCCACCCTTAATTACACTGGGTGAAAAACTATTATAAATATCGTTAGCAGAAGCTGTTTCTGGAAGTTTTATTACTTCTAAAGCCCTGGCTTTATGAGGAAGCCTTCTAATGAAACCCCTTTCTTCTAAAGCACTTATTAATCTATGAATTCCTGATTTAGACTTTAAATTTAGTGAATCTTTCATTTCCTCGTAAGAAGGAGACACACCTGATGCTCTCAACCTCTTGTTGATAAATAAAAGCAGGTTTTTTTGTTTTTTAGTTAACATAAGAACAAATAAAGTACAAAATATGTTCTACAAGTGTTCTTCTATTTTAACAATAGCTAAAAAGTGTTTAAAATAGGGTTTATTTGACTAAAGAACTGAAAAAATTGAATTATTATCCAAGTTTTTCAAAAGTGATTCACCGATTAAAAAAGTTTTAATATTTGTATTTTTAGATATTTCCAAAAGCTCTTCTTTTGCTTTAATTCCACTTTCAGAAATTAATGGTCCAGAGTGACTAACTAAAACATCATGAATATCATAAGTTGTATTTATATCTGTCTTTAAGGTTTTAAGATTTCTATTGTTAATACCAATCATAGCTTCTTTAAAGTTAAGAGCTTTTTTTGCTTCTTCAACTGTGTGCACTTCAACTATTATTGACATATCAAATTTTAAGGCTTCCTCGTATAACTCAAAAGCAAGATCATCAGAAACACCAGCTAGTATAATTAATATAGCATCTGAGCCATAACTTTTTGCAAGTGGTACTTGAAATTTATCTATAAAAAAATCCTTACAAAGAATGGGTAGATTTATTTTTTCTTTAACTTTACTTACATGAATTAAATTTCCAAGAAAAAAATCCTCTTCAGTTAAAATGGATAAACATGTTGCTTTATTTTTATAATAAATTTCTGCAATTTTTATAGGATTGTATTCCTTTATAATGATGCCAGCAGAAGGACTGGCTTTTTTAATTTCAGCAATTAGTGAAATTTTTTTATCTTTGATATTGTTTTGAATCTTTGCCTTAAAATTAATAAATGATTTATTTTCATCAATCTTTTCAATTAATAACTTTAATGCAGTAGATTTTTTTAATAAATCAATTTTTTCAATCTTTTTTTTTATTATCTTTTCTAAGGTATTTTCAGACATTTTGTAATCTTTTTAAATTTTCATATGTTTTTCCTGACAAGATATATTTTCTAGCATCCTCATAGGCATTACTAAATAAAGAGTATTTGCCCGCAACAATTAGTCCAGCAGCAGTATTTAAACAAACCGCTTTAGAAAAATCATTATCTTCACCTTTAAATATATCAACTATTTTACTTGCATTAAATTTAGCATCATCTCCTAACAAATCTTCAAATTTATTTGCACCTATATTTAATTCCTTAGGATCAATAATAATTTCTGAAATTTTACTATCCTTTAATTGAATAACATTTGTTTTTACATATGGTGATATCTCATCTAAACCATCTTCACTATTCACAATCCAAGCAAATTTTATATCTAAGTTTTTCAAAGCTTCAGCAAAAATTTTAAGTAATCTTTTATCATAAACACCAACAACTTGTCGCTCGACAAGGGCAGGGTTACTTAAGGGGCCAATCATATTAAAAATTGTTCTTTTTCCTATTTTTTTTCTTGTAGGTCCAACAAACCTCATAGCACTGTGATAATTTGGTGCAAACATAAACCCAAAGTTATTTTTATCGATTTGTTCTTCTATATCTTTTGGTTCTAAATTTATTTTGATATTTAAAGCTTCCAAAACATCACCAGATCCACATTTAGATGAAACTGCTTTATTTCCATGTTTTGCTACTTTAATTCCCATACTAGCTAATAACAGAGCTGAAGCTGTCGATATGTTGAGTGTATTCATCCCATCACCACCAGTTCCACAAGTATCAACACAGTTTTTAACGTTAACCCTTTTAGACTTACCTCTTAAAACGTAAACACCACCAGCTATTTCGTCAGAAACCTCCCCTTTTACTGAAAGTAATGTCAAAAAATCGAATATTTCATCATCTGAAACTTTGCCTTGCATTAGCATTTCAAAGGCTGTTTTACTTTCATTAAAGGATAAATCCTGTCTATCTTTTAATTTTTCTAGAAATTTTTTCATTAGTTTTTGTAATTAATAAAATTCTTTAATATTTTGATACCAATAGTAGTTTTTATACTTTCTGGGTGAAATTGAACACCATGAACATTATATTTTTTATGTTTTATTCCCATTATAGTCCCATCCTTAGTTTGTGCAGTAATTTCAAGTTCTTTAGATAGTGTTTTTTTATCAATAATTAAGCTGTGATACCTTGTGGCTAAAAATCTGGAAGGAAGGTTTTTTAGTATACCAGTTTTATCCGACTCAATTATGCTAGTTTTTCCATGCATCAATTTTTTAGATTGAATAATTTTTGAACCAAATACTTGCCCAATAATTTGATGACCTAAGCACACACCAAGTATTGGAATTTTTTTATATAAAGATTTAACTATCTTAATACAATTTCCTGACTGATTGGGGTTTCCAGGACCTGGTGATATTACAATTCTATCATATTTATCTTTAATTATTTGTTTATCAGTAATTTTATCATTTCTAATTACATTAACATTTACTTTTAGTGAGGATAGATAGTGATACAGATTGAATGTAAAACTATCATAATTATCAATTAATAAAATTTTCATTATTCCAGAGCACCAAGTAATGCTTTGGCCTTATTAACCGTTTCTTCATATTCTTTAATAGGATTACTATCAGCAACAATGCCTGCGCCAGCTTGAACATAAAATTTATTATTTTTTGTAACAGCAGTTCTTAATGCTATGCAGGTATCAAACTCACCATTAGCTGAAAAATAACCTATACCACCAGCGTATATCTTTCTTTTTGTTGTTTCTAATTTGTCAATTATTTCCATGGCTCTGATTTTAGGAGCACCAGAAACGGTCCCAGCTGGAAAACCTGCAAGTAAAGATTTAAATCTTGAATATTTATTATTATAAATCCCTATCACGTTAGAAACTATGTGCATTACATGAGAGTATTTTTCTATCATAAAGCTTTCTGTAACTTTTACAGAGCCAATTTTAGAGACCTTACCTGCATCGTTTCTACCTAAATCCAACAGCATTAAATGTTCTGAAAGTTCCTTTTTATCTTGCAATAAATCTTTCACAAAAAATTTGTCTTCCTTGGAATTTTTACCCCTAGGTCTTGTTCCTGCGATTGGCCTAACAGTGATTTTATTATCTCTTAGTCTGACCAGAATCTCAGGACTTGCTCCAATTATTTGAAAATCTTTAAAATTAAAGAAGTACATGAATGGAGAGGGATTGGTGACCCTAAGTTTTTTGTAAATTTCTAATGGTTTTTTTGATAAACTTGCTTCAAATCTTTGACTCAAAACTACTTGAAAAATATCTCCAATTTTAATGTATTCTTTAGCTTTATTAACCATTTTTAAGAATTTATTTTTAGAAGTATTGGATTTAACTTTAATATTGGTTTGTGTGCTCTTATAGTGATTATTCTTTTCTAGTGAAGCCTGAATTAATAAATCATTAATTTCACTCTCAATTTCTAAATATTTAGTTTTATAATTTGTAATTTTTTCATTATTGAAAATATTTATGATATAAAAAATTTTCTTCTTTAAATTGTCATGAATGACAAGTGTTCTTGGTCTTAATAGCCTTACGTCTGGAAGTTTTAAATCATCTTTACAATTGTTAGGAATTTTTTCGATATATCTTATTGCATCGTAAGAGAAATACCCTGATATTAAAGAGCAGATAGGGGGCAGTCCAGCCGGTGTTTTAAATTTAAAATCCTCAATTATTTTTTCAATTATTTTATCTGGGTCACCCTTAATTTTTTTTTTAGTCATATTTTCAATTAAATATGAGTTTCTGTTATTAAATTCCCAAATTTTATCTGGATTCTTACCAAAAATTGTGTATCTGCCTCTTATCTTTCCTTTCTCAACAGATTCAAAAATAAAGCTATTTTTTTCACTAAGAAAATTATCAATTAGATTTAAGACCTCACGATCGTCTTTTGTTTTTTTAGAGGTGTATACAACTTGATTTTTGTTTCTTTTATGTTGAAACTTAAAATCATTAAAGTTTCGATTTAACATTATTTGAAATAATTTTTTACTCTTTCAAGAGTTTTTTCATTGACCACAACTTTATATCTATTATTTAAAAATAAGTCGTATGATTTTAATATACTATTTTTACTTTGAGTACCTTCTTCGATAGAAATTTTATCAAAGTTAACAAAGTCTTTTGTTATATTTTCTTCTTTATAGCTCACAGTTTTTGCGACATATACATTGTTTTGATCATCTGTTATCAAAGTAAAAGAATTTATGGGTAAAGAATAAAGTATTTTAATAGAATTAATTTCAAACTTCTTATTATCTTGTATCGAGTTAAGTTTTATTCTTTCTATATTATCCTTGCCCAGATCAGTGAAGGATGTTTGGTTGAAAATATTCTTATTAATTTCACTCATAATTTCTTTATTAAATTCATATTTTCTTTTTTGAAATAAAAGATTTTTAATCTGTTTTTTAAATTTGCTATTTTTAAGGCTAGGTAATTTAGTTTTTAAACCATCTATATTATACAAAATATAAATCCCATTTTCCTCAAGAATTTCAATGCTATTTTTTCTTGAGTTATAAATTTTATTCTCTGTTGTTTTTTTGTTATCAAGTTTTACATAGGCGTTTTTAGAAGTAGGATACAAATTTAATCCTTCAACAATTGTTTTAAAGTCAATATTTTTAGAAATTTGGTTTTCGATATCATCAATTTTTTCAAAAAATGTTTGATTAAATTCATCCAAACCAATTAAGTTTTTTGGACTAATATCAACATAGGAAAAATCAATATAGTCTTGTTTTAGTTTAGTAGCATTTTCATCTACAAAATTTTTTGTTTCTTTATCTGTGAACGCTTCAGTTTTCTTATAAAATTTATCTAGATTAATATATTCAATATCTAATTTTTTATTTTTTTCTTTATAAAACTTATTAACCATAAATTCAGGGGATTTTGTTCCACCACTTATGTAGGTAAATAATTGTTTTTGAAGTTCATTATTTTTTAATTTTTTTTCAAAAATTGTTGCAGACGAGTTGTTTGTTAGTAAAAATTTTTCATATAAGGTTCTTTTAAATATTCCTTTTTCATCTAGAAAATTTTTATTACTTTTAATTCTTTCGATTAACACCTTTTCTGTCATTGAAAGATTTAATTGCTCAATCTCAAGATTAAGAAGGGTTGTTGATATTAGTGTTGATAAAAGTTCTTCAATAATATCCTTTTCAATATTGTCCTTTATCACTTGTTGACTTAATCCAGATTTATCCAAATAGTCCATAAAATCTTGTGTTGATAGTTTTTTATTATTTATTTTTGCTATGTTGTTTTGATTTCCAATATCAAATCCACCACCAAAACCACCAAATCCAAAAGCTATAACAATAATTATAATCAGTAACAGCCCACCAAATTTTTTTTTTGTAATATTCTTAAAAGGATTTATCATTGCTTTATTAATTTATTGATCTGTAAAATACAAAGCTATAGATTAAATTTTTCATTATGACAAATAAATATATGTATTTTGTGGCTAATTGGAAAATGTATGGGAATTTATCTTCCTTGAATACATTGAATAAAGTTATTAAATTTTCAAAATCTAAAGAAATTAACAAAGGCCGATTAATTTATTGTCCTCCCTATACTTTAATTAGTTCTTTTTCCAAAAAATTCAAAAATTGCCAAATTGGTATTGGTGCTCAAAATTGTCATGAAAGTGAAAATTATGGTCCATACACTGGCTCCGTTAATCCACGTATGCTAAAAAATATAGGTGCACACTTTGTAATTATTGGACATTCAGAAAATAGAGAGCAAGGCGAAAGTGATAGATTAATTAATCTAAAGATAAAAAGTGCACTAGCAGCAAAATTAAAAGTTATTTTTTGTATTGGTGAATCCAAAAGTGAAAAAAGAAAAAATAAAACTGAGTCAATTTTATCTAAACAAATTAAAGTTGCATTAGATGGGGTGAAAAATAAATCAAATATATTTATAGCATACGAACCTGTTTGGGCTATTGGAACTGGTATTATTCCAACTTCAAAAGATCTTTTTAAAACTATTGCTTTTATTAAAAGTAAATTTAAAGATAAACCACCAAGAGTTTTATATGGTGGATCTGTCAATTCTCAAAATATTAATTATTTAAAGATAATTAACAACATTGACGGATTTTTAATTGGTGGAGCCTCTCAAAATACCAAAAAATTTATTGATATAGTTAAAAAAACGTATAGTTAGTTTTAATGGAAAATGTTTTATTAGTATTAAACATAGTTATTGCAGTGATACTTGTGCTTTTAATACTTCTTCAAAAATCTGAAGGTGGAGCCCTTGGCATAGGTGTATCTCAAGATAATTTTATGCTTTCCAGATCAGCTGGTAATTTTATGAGTAAAGCTACTGCTGTAGTGGCTACTCTATTTATAATCTGCAGTCTTGCTTTAACAATTATATCTAGAGGTGAGTTAACTCCAACTAATTCTGTTTTAGATCAAATTGAAGAAAAATCTGGTGATACTCCAGCAATTCCTGAAAATAATAATTAATACTTTTCAATTCTTAAATTTATCGCTATAAGATAATTCCATGGCGCGATATATTTTTGTCACAGGCGGTGTGGTTTCTTCTTTGGGGAAAGGTCTTTCTTCAGCTTCTCTAGCATATTTACTACAATCAAGAGGTTTTAAAGTTAGGTTAAGAAAACTTGACCCTTATTTAAATGTTGATCCTGGTACAATGAGTCCCTTTCAGCATGGTGAAGTGTTTGTAACTAATGATGGAGCCGAAACTGATTTAGATCTTGGTCATTATGAAAGATTTTCTGGAATATCTTCAAAAAAAACAGACAATATTACTTCAGGGAAAATTTATAGTGATGTTTTAAAAAAAGAACGTAAAGGTGGATACCTTGGTAAAACAGTTCAGGTTATTCCACATATAACAAATCGTATTAAAGATTTTATAAAAAATGATACGGCAAAAGAAGATTTTGTAATTTGTGAAATTGGAGGAATTATTGGTGACATTGAAAGCCTTCCATTTGTTGAAGCCATCAGACAATTTTCTAATGATGTTGGTAAAAAAAATGCTTTATTTATTCACTTAACATTAGTTCCGTACCTTAAGGCATCTGATGAAATCAAAACGAAACCAACTCAACATTCTGTAAAAGAGCTTAGAAGTTTGGGTATTCAACCAGATATTATTATTTGCAGATCTGAAAGAAGCATTCCGTTAGAACATAGAAAGAAAATATCTTTATTTTGTAATGTGGATATTGAGAATGTAATTCAAACTGTTGATGTTAAAACCATTTATGAAGCACCAATTAGTTTTAATAGAGAAAATTTGGATACACAGGTTCTTGAGTATTTTAAAATCCAATCAAAAAAAAAAGTTAACTTAAAACCTTGGAAAAACATTACAAAAATTATTCTTCATACTCAAAAATCAATCAACATCGCTATTATTGGAAAATATGTTAACCTTAAAGATGCTTACAAGTCTTTAGATGAAGCCTTAACTCATGGTGGTATCAGTAATAATTTAAGAGTAAATTTAATTAGAATTGATTCTGAAAATTTAAAAATTTCTGAAATTAAAAGAAAATTAAAAGGGGTGTCAGGAATTTTAATACCAGGTGGCTTTGGAAAAAGAGGTACCGAAGGAAAAATCGAAGCTATTAAATATGCTAGACAAAACAAAATTCCTTTTCTTGGAATTTGCTTTGGTATGCAAATGGCTATTATTGAATTTGCTAGAAATAAACTAAACATTAAAAAAGCTACATCTAGTGAATTTGGTACAGCTGGTGTTAAAATTATTGGATTAATTAATGAATGGAACAAAGAGGGTAAATTAATTAAAGGAACAGATAAAGTTCTTGGTGGTACAATGAGACTTGGTCTTTATGCTGCTAAATTAAAAGAAAACTCTCTAATTAAAAAAATATATAAATCAAATTTTATTTACGAAAGGCACAGGCATAGATACGAAGTAAATATTAGCTATAAAGATCAATTTGAAAAAAATGGTATGATTTTCTCAGGATTATCCCCTGATAACAAATTACCTGAGATAATTGAATTAAAAAACCACCCTTGGTTCGTAGCTGTTCAATTTCACCCAGAATTTAAATCTAGACCTTTGAAGCCACATCCTTTATTCTCTTCATTTATCAAAGCAGCTAAAAATCATAAATGACAAACATTAAAGTAAATTGTGGAAATATAGAAATTTCAAATAATAATAAAATTTGTATTATAGCGGGTCCATGCCAACTTGAAACAGAGCAGCATGCAATGGACATGGCTGGTAAAATTAAGGAAATTACTTCTAAATTTAATATGGGCCTTATCTATAAAACATCTTTTGATAAAGCTAATAGAACTAGTTTAAAAGGTAAAAGAGGCGCGGGCCTAGAACAGTCTTTACCAATTTTTGATAAAATAAAAAAAGAGTTCAATATTCCAATACTAACTGACATTCATAATGCTGAACAATGTAAAATTGTAGCGAAACATGCTGATGTGCTTCAGATACCAGCATTCTTATGTAGACAAACAGATTTATTAATTGCTGCTGCGGAAACTGGAAAAATTATTAATGTTAAAAAGGGACAGTTTCTTGCTCCTTGGGATATGGTTAATGTTACAAAAAAAATTGCAGACTCTGGCAACACAAACATTTTAGTTACAGAAAGAGGTGCAAGCTTTGGTTACAACACCTTAGTCTCAGATATGAGATCACTACCCATAATGGCAAAAAATGGTTACCCAGTTATTTTTGATGCAACACATTCAGTTCAACAACCTGGTGGATTAGGTGAAACTAGTGGTGGACAAAGAGAGTTTGTTGAATATTTGGCAAGAGCAGCTGTTGCCGTAGGTGTAGCTGGCGTTTTTATTGAAACGCATCAAGATCCTGACAATGCACCCTCTGATGGACCTAATATGGTTCCACTAAATAAGCTAGAAAAATTACTATCTCAGTTATTTGAAATTGATAATTTAATTAAAAGATAAATGAGTAAAATTTTAAGGATAAGAGCTCGTCAAGTTTTTGACAGCAGAGGAAATCCCACAATTGAAGCAGAAGTATATTCTAAAAATTTAAGTGCTTCAGCTATCTGCCCATCTGGAGCGTCAACTGGAACATTTGAAGCTTTTGAAAAAAGAGACAAAAATAATAAAAAATATTTAGGCAAAAGTGTTTTTAGTGCTGTAAATCTTGTTAATACAAAAATTTCAAAAAAGCTTAAAGGAATAAATATTCATGATCAAGTACGCATTGATACAATTCTAATTAATCTTGATGGTACAAGACAAAAATCAATCCTAGGTGCAAACTCAATATTAGCAGTGTCAATGGCTGCAAAAAAACTTTCCGCAAAAATTAAAAAAGTGCCACTTTATAAAACTTTTTTAATAAAAAATAATTTTAAATTACCCTATCCATTGATGAATATCATTAATGGTGGTGCTCATGCAAATAATAGATTAAGAATTCAAGAGTTCATGATTAGACCCGATAAAGCTAAAAGTTTCTCGGAAGCAATGAGAATTTGTTTTATCATAATCAACAATTTAAGAGATTTAATTAAAAAAAAGAGTCTGTCAACTTCTGTTGGAGATGAGGGTGGCTTTGCACCAATGATTAACAATAATGAGCAAGCTTTAGACTTGGTAGTTGCTGCAATCAAAAAATCAGGATTTAAAAATGGCAAGGATGTATCAATTTGCTTAGATGTTGCAGCAAATGAATTACACAAGGGAAAAAAGTATTCAATTCATTCAAAAAAATACATCTCTATCGATGAGTCGATTAAAAAATATCAAATAATCATAAACAAATATAAGATTAAATCTATCGAAGATCCCTTTGCTGAAAATGATTGGGTGGCATGGAGTAACATAATGAAATCTATAAAAAATGTTCAAATTGTTGGTGATGATCTTTATGTAACAAATTTAGAAAGACTTAAAAAAGGTTTTTTAAACAACTCATCAAATTCAATTTTAATCAAACTTAATCAAGTTGGAACTGTTTCAGAAACACTCGAAGTTATTAAATTTGCGCAAATTATTGGTTATAAAACAATTATCTCACATAGATCGGGAGATAGTGAGGATACATTTATTGCCGATCTTGCTGTAGGCACTAATTCTAATCAAATTAAAACTGGTTCTTTAGCAAGATCAGAGAGAGTTGCTAAATATAACCAACTACTACGTATAGAAGAAGAACTAGGAAATAAAGCAAAAATGAATAAACTTTATTAATGTTCATTATAATAAAAAAAAATTATTTTTTATTGATTACTACTTTTTTGATTCTTTATTTTTTTTTTAATTTTTTAGAGGGAGAAAGAGGGTTCTTTTCTTATTTTAAAAAAAATAAAATTTTAACTAAACTGGAAAATAAAGAAGAAAATTTAATGAACTATATTAATAACATGAAATTTAAAAACTCATTATTGAGTGATAAGTTAGATCTTGATTATGTCGAAGTACTCATTAGAGAAAAGTTTTTATTTGGCAAAGAAGGTGAGACCCTTTATATAATAAAAAACAATGACAATTAGACATCCAGAAAAAGTTAACAAACCTATAAATCCAATTAAAAAAAAACCTGATTGGATCAAATCAAAACTTGTTAATAGTAAAGAATTTTTTTTAACTAAAGCAATTGTTGATAATAATAATTTAGTTACTGTTTGTCAGGAAGCAAACTGCCCAAATATTACAGAATGTTGGAGTAAGAGACACGCTACCTTTATGATTATGGGAGACACATGTACACGGGCATGCGCGTTCTGTAATGTTAAAACTGGTAAGCCAAGTAAGCTAGACCCACTAGAAGCTGTTAAAATCGCTGATGCAGTCCTTAAACTGAATCTAAAACATGTAGTCATAACCTCTGTTGACAGAGACGATTTAGAAGATGGGGGGTCAAAGCATTTTTATGATGTTATCAGTCAAACTAGAAAATTAAACCCTAGTACATCAATTGAAGTTCTAACTCCAGATTTTCTTAGAAAAGGAGAGGCTTATAAAAAAGTATTAGAGGCTAACCCTGATGTTTTTAATCATAACATTGAAACTGTACCAAGACTTTATTTAAAAGTAAGACCTGGCTCTAGATATTTTTCATCCTTAGAACTTTTAAAAAATGCAAAACTTATTAATAAAAATGTTTTTACTAAATCTGGTTTAATGGTTGGACTCGGTGAAACAAAAGATGAAATTGTTCAAGTGATGGATGATTTAAAAGCAGCAGATGTAGACTTTCTAACTATTGGACAATATTTACAGCCTTCAGTAAGACATCATCCATTAGATCGCTATTATCATCCGAGTGAATTTAAAGACTTAGAAACTATTGCAAAATCAAAAGGTTTTTTATTGGTTTCCTCAACACCTTTAACCAGATCGTCATATCACGCGGATGAAGATTTTGTGCAATTACAAAAAAAAAGATTAAACAACTAATGCCCAGAGCTTCAGTTAAGCGTTTAATTGAATGTGAAAAAAATTATCTTATTGATTTAGTTTTAGATATAGAAAGTTATCCAACTTTTGTACCATACTGTATTGATGCAAAAATTCATGAAAAGAATGAAACAGGTGATTTTGTCAATATCATTGCAGATTTAACAATAGGCAAGGGTCTTTTTAAAGACACCTATAAAAGTGATGTAAGATTTAATAAAAAAAATAATTCCATTTATGTTACAAATATTGGTGGTCCTCTTAAACATTTGGATAATAAGTGGATATTTGAAGACCACAAAAAAGGCACGGAAATTTATTTTGATGTAGATTTTGAAATTAAAAATAAGTTTTTAAACATCATAATGACAACTTCTTTTCAATATGGACTAGATAAAATTGCTGATGCTTTTCAAAAAAGAGCCAATCAATTATTTAAGCGTTAGTAAAATTTTTAAAACTTTAATAGTAGTAGCTTTTTGTATTGAAATTCGATCTTTTCTTTTAAATAAATTTTTTTGAATACTAGTATTATTTCCATTTTTAATCCCTATATAAACTAACCCAATTGGTTTTTTTTTAGATCCACCATTGGGACCTGCAATACCTGTGATTGATACTGATATATTTGCCTTACTTATTTTACTTAAATTTTTAACCATTGATAGACAGCATTCACTGCTTACAGCCCCATATTTAATTATGATTTTTTTTGGAACTTTAAGAATATCAACCTTTGCTTTATTAGAATAAGTGATTAAGCCTAGATTAAATATTTTAGAAGAACCATTTACAGATGTAATTATGCTAGACAACATTCCACCAGTACAAGACTCTGCAAATGAAATTTTAAGTTTTTTTTGTATTAATTTTTTAACAACTTTATTAGCTAAATTATTCATTACAAAATATAACTTTTAATGATCATAAAACAAACAAGTGTTAGAACGACATAAAAACCAGCACAAATATCATCCATAATTACGCCAAAGCTATTTTTAAAGTTCTTATCAAAGAAGCTTACTGGAAAGGGTTTCTTAATATCAAAGTATCTAAACAGTATAAAAATTATTCCATAATAGATGATTGCTTCATCAATTTCTTTGGTAGTTCCATGAGATATTTCGTAAAGATAAATTGGTATAGATTGACCTAAAAACTCATCAATAATAATTTCTCCTGGATCTTTATTTTTATTACTCTTTATGTGTGTTGCAACAGCATAAAAAGAATAAATAAAGATAATTATCCATCCAATTAAAATAAAATTTGAAGAAATGCTAAGTTTGTGAAATAAATAAAATAGAAAAAGAGTTGTAGCAAGTGACCCAAATGTGCCTGGCATAAATTTGATTTTACCCAAACCAAACATTGTTACTAAAAGAGAGTTGAAATTTTTAATCATATTTAAATACTGAAGCTATTACCTCACATGCTATAGCTTTTTCTTGACCGATTACACCTAGTTTTTCAGTTGTTTTACCTTTGATATTAATTTGTGTTGGTAAGATTTTACATATTTTTGCAATACAATTTATAATCTTTTTCTTATATTTTTGAATTTTAGGTTTTTGCGTAATGATATTGATATCCATATTGTTAATAAAGTATCCTTTACTTTTTACCTCATCAATTATTTTACTTAGTAAAATAGTAGATCTAATATTCTTAAATTTTTTATTTTTATCTGAAAATTTTTCACCTATATCACCCATCCCACATGCCCCAAGTATTGCATCTGTTACCGCATGTAATACTGGATCTCCATCTGAATGACCTAAAGTACCTAGTGTTGAAGGCACTTTAATCCCACCAAGGTATAACTTTTTATTTGGAACTAGTCTATGTACATCAAATCCCAGACCATATTTAATCAAATTATCAACTTTGACATCTGAGCTTATTGTAATCTTGCTGTTATTAACCTCACCTTTAATAATTTTTATTTTCTTACCAGCTCTTATAAATAGACTTGCATCATCTGTAATATCAGTACTTTTATCATTTTGTACTTCAAGTAATGCTTTATAATTAAAAGCTTGGGGTGTTTGAATTAAGTAAAAATCTTTTCTTTTTAAGTTTCTTATTATGGTAGTAGTTTTTTGTTTAATTGTATCGGGACTTTGTATTGCAGGTATAACACAATCATTTGACTTAAGCCCTTTATCCAATTTACTTAAAAGCTTTAAAGAAAAATTAGGTCTAGCGGCATCATGAATCATTACATTATTTATATTATAATTTTTAACACTCCTTAATCCATTGTAAGCAGATTCTGCTCTAGTCCGACCACCTTCAATAATTTGGATGTCTTTTATTTTAAGTTCTTTGATTAAATGCTTATGTTTTTTATTAATAACTAAGACTATTTTCTTAAATTTTTTATAGTTTTTTGCTTTATCAATTGAATGAAGCAACAAAGGCTTCCCTTTGTAAAAATGATATGATTTAGGAATTTTTGAATTAAATCTTTTACTTTCTCCACCAGCGAGTATTATAAAACAGCTATTCATGATAAAAATATTTAATATCTTATTTATCTCATAATGTTGGATTTTTTCAAAAAAAATTTAATTATAATTATAATTTTTATAATTACCCTATTCATAGCTTTTTTAACTTTTTTAACATTTATAGATAAAAGTTTTATTGAGTTAAGTGATAAAAACCTGCAATTACTCTTAATTGGTAATGTTTGCTTGTTATTAATTCTTTTTTTAATGATCTTTATGGAAGTGCGTAAATCTTTAAAGATTGATGTTATCGTAAGTGGATCTAGAGCTAACAGAAAATACATAACTTTTTTTGCTTTATTTACTTTAATACCCTCAATACTAATTTCTGTATTCTCACTATTTTTACTATCTTTTGCTCTTGATAAGTATTTGGATAAAAAGATTACAACTGCAGTTAATAATTCTTATGAAATTGCTAAGAGCTATACAGAAGAAGTTAGAAGTAAAACTCAATCAGAAATTATTTTAATAGCCTTTGATTTGAACAAAAGTATTAATTTCTTAAACAGCAACATCAATCAATTTAAGAGTTTTCTTAATACGCAAAAATTAATTAGAGATATAGATGAGGTTCATATAATTGATAATAACGGGAATCTTTATCTGTCAACGTTAGATGATATAACAAAGTATAAAAAACCATTAGCAGAGGCTTTAGAAATGGTTTCATCTGATAAAAGACCACTTAAAATAATTAATGCATATGAAAATCAATCAGCATCAATAATTAAACTTGAAAATTTTGATGGTATGTTTTTGTATATTGTTAAGTATTTAGATAAAAAAATATCTCAATATTTAGTTGAGTCTCAAGAAGCTTTAAATTTTTATTACACAGTCCTAAATAAGCAAACGGGAATAAAGATTTCTTTTATTTTTATTTACCTTGTTGTGGTTTCATTATTATTATTTTTATCTATAACGATTGCAATAAGATTTTCCTCAAGGTTTTTTAGGTCAATCAATAATTTAATAACTGCATCATCAAGTATTGGGAGTGGAAACCTTGATATTAAAGTTCCAGAAATTAAAACAGATCAAGATATGGAATTATTAAATAAGAATTTTAATCTAATGATTAGTCAATTGAAAACCCAGCAAGAAAAGTTAATTACCAATGAAAGACATGAAGCATGGGAAAGTTTGGCTAGAAAATTAGCACATGAAATTAAAAACCCATTAACACCCATTCAATTAATTGTTGATCGTTTAAAAACAAAGTATTCAAATAAATTAGAGCTTGGTCAAAAAGAAGATTTTGAAAAAAATTTAAAAATTATCGGAAAACAAATAAAACAAATAGAAAACCTGGTGAATGAATTTTCTGATTTTGCAAGAATGCCAAAACCAATTTTAAAGTATAATGATTTAGTTATTCTGGTAAAAGACAACATTAATCTACTTAAAGCGTTAGATGATTCCATTATTATAAGCTTTAATAAACATAGTGATAAAGTGTTATTTAGATCTGATAGTGAGCAACTATCCAGAGTAATCTTTAATTTAATAAAAAATTCAATTGAAAGTATTCAGGAAAAAAAGCAAAATATACTTAATTATAAGGGTATAATTGAGATAGAATTAGTGAATAATGATATTTACATCGAACTCATAATTAAAGACAATGGTCTTGGGTTTGGAATATTTAAAGATAATATAAAAGATATTTTAAATCCATATTTTACAACTAAGAAAAAAGGTACAGGCTTAGGTTTGGCAATAGTTAATAAAATCATTAATGATCATCAGGGTGTACTAAGTTTTGGATCTCTAGATGGTGGCGCTCAAATACAAGTTAGATTTAATAAATAATGAGTACAGAGATATTAATAATTGACGATAACGCTGATATTAGAAATATTATTAATGATCTGTTAATTGATGCTGGTTTTAAAACAAGGCTTGCAGCTAATTACAATCAAGCGTTAAGTGAAATTGATAAAAAACTTCCAAATTTAGCAATCATTGATGTTAAATTAGATAAAGGTGACAATGATGGTTTGGAATTACTATCCCATATTAAAAAAAAAGACAAAAATATTCCAGTTATTATAATAACTGGGCACGCAAATATAGAGATGGCAGTTATGGCTCTTAAAGCTGGAGCATTTGAGTTTATTGAAAAACCATTTAATCAAGAAAGATTATTAAATTTTGTAAATCGTGCTGTTGAAAATATCAACTTGAAAAATATAAATAAAGAATTTGAAAATAGACTCTTTTCTTCTTATGACTTAATTGGAAGTAGTAAAAATATCCAAAACATTAAAGAAAAGATTAATAAAATCTCTACCACTGAAAGTAGAATTTTTATTAATGGTCCCACAGGATCAGGCAAAGAATTGATCGCTAGAAAAATACACAAACAATCAATTCGACAAAATGGACCATTTATAATATTGAATGGCGCTTTATTAGATATCAAAAAATATGAACTTGAGTTATTTGGTGAAGAAAAAAATAATGGAACTATCTCTTATGGTGTACTTGAAAAAGCAACGGGTGGAATTCTTCTAATAGACGAAGTTTCAGAGATTCCTCTTGATACGCAATCTAAGATCTTAAGAGTTTTAATAGATCAAAAGTTTAAAAGAATTAATGGTATTCATGATATTAATGTGGACGTTAGAATTATATGCTCATCAAGCAAAGATATAAAAAAAGAAATTGAAACAGGAAATTTTAGAGAAGATCTATATCATCGACTTAATGTATTTGAAATTAATATAGAATCCCTAAAAAAACGAATCTCAGATATTCCTTATCTAATTGAATATTTTTCAAAAAAATTTTCTACTAATTATAATATTAAAAAAATGAATATTGATACCAACAATAGATATTTACTTAATTATGATTGGCCTGGTAATGTTAGAGAGTTAAGAAACTTAATTGAACGTATAGCAATTCTTTGTCCTGATAGTAGTGATAAGATTTTTAATATTATTAAAGAATCTCTTAAAACACCCGATATTAATAATATTAAGTCAGAAAGTTCTTTATCCATACCATTAAAAGAGGCTAGAGAAAATTTTGAAAAGGAGTACTTAACTACACAATTAAAAAAATTTAAGGGAAATATATCTAAAACTGCAGATTTTATTGGAATGGAACGTTCTGCATTACATAGAAAACTTAAAGGTTATGGAATCAAGGAGTTAAATTAAAATGAATATAATTATTTGTGGTGCTGGTAGAGTTGGTTTTACAATAGCTAAAATCCTGAGTGAGCAAGGACATTCTATTACTGCTATAGATCAGTCAAGTGAAGATATACAAAAAATAGATGATTATCTAGATGTAAAAGCAATTGTTGGAAAAGCAACATATCCATCGATATTGGAAAAAGCAAACGCTTCAGAAGCAGATATGATTATTGCCGTAACAAGAAATGATGAAATAAATATGCTCATTTGCCAAATTGCATTTTCTATTTTTAATGTTCCAAAAAAAATAGCACGCATACGATCTCAAGATTATTTAAATCCAAAGTTTACAAAAGTTTATAACAAAGAAAATTTACCTATAGATGTAATTATTTCACCAGAAATAGAGATAGCAAAATCTTTACAGAGAAAATTGGAAGCACCGGGAGCATTGGATAATGTTCCATTCGCTAGTAATAACATTAGATTACTTGAAATATTAATCAATGAAGAGTGTCCATTAATAGACATTAAACTTAAAGAATTAACTAAAAAATTTCCAAAGTTAGATGCAAATATTTTAGGTGTTATAAGAGGTGACAAGTTTTTAACTCTGAAAAAAGAAGACGTTATGCTAAAAAAAGATAAAGCTTATGTCATAATAAATTCATCTCAAATGAAAGATACCTTAAGCGCATTTGGGCATAATGAAAAAATTTCAAATAAGATTTTAATTATTGGAGGGGGAAATATTGGTTTTAATCTAGCTAAAAACCTTGAAGAAAGTTTTGAATCGGCGAGGGTTAAAGTTATAGAAAAAAATAAAGAAAGAGCAGAACTTATTGCAAGTGAATTAAACAATACTATCGTTATTAATGGAGATGCTCTTGACGAAGAGATTTTATTAGAAGCAAATTTAGATGAAGTAGAGACAGTATTAGCTCTTACAAATGATGATGAAGATAACCTGATGGTAAGTGTTTTGGTTGAAAAATTCGCTAATGATAAAAATGAATCAAATGACAAACGAACTATGGCGTTAATAAATAAACCCAATTATTCACTTTTACAAACTTCATTAAAAATTGATGATTTTATAGATCCAAGAATGAATACTGTTTCAAGTATATTAAAACATATTCATAAAGGAACAATTGCAAATGCTTATAGTATATTAAATGGTGAGTATGAAATTATAGAAGCAGAAATTATTGAAACCTCAGAACTAATTAACAAAGAGTTAAAAAATTCAAATCTTCCTGATGAAATTCGTGTAGGTGCTATATTAAGAGGAGAAGAGGTTATTATCCCAAGATCAAACTTTATATTTAAAAAAGAAGACATAGTCGTTCTACTTGCAAAAAAAGAATTCTTACATGTTGTTGAAAACATGTTTCGTATGAGCTCTATTTAGATTTAATGAAGTATCTTAAGCTCATATATTTGTGTATTTTTTCTGCAATAATTTCAGTACTTGCTTTTTTTAATATAATTTATTCATACTATTTAAATCTTTATTTAAATCTCGATACTTACATTTATACTTTTTATATATCGTTATTTTTTGCAGTAATATTTTACTTAGTTAAAAGTAATGATCAAAAAAAGACTACAATTTATGAAAAAATATTAACCATACTTTTAGGTTATTTTTTTTTACCATTGATAATTTCAATACCATTTTATTTTAGCATCTATAATTTAACATTTATTAATTCATACTTTGAAGCAATATCTGGTTTTACTTCTACAGGTTTTACAGTATTCGATAATATTAATCAGATTGACCAAAGCTTAATATTATGGCGGTCTTCTTCCCAATGGATTGGTGGGCTTTATTTTTTATTTTCTATAATTTTATTAATTGATATTTTTGATAATAGTTTTAAAAAATCTTTAACAAACTTTATTTCCTTCAATAAAGCAGAAACTCTAAAACAATCTCTGAAGATTTTTTTACTCTATTCATTAATTACTTTAGGAATTTTTGGTATTCTTAATATCTTTAATATTAGATTATTTAATTCTTTAAACTTAGCTATGACTATTGTTTCTTCTGGGGGTTTTTTACCAACTAATAATTTGTCAAATATTTTAATAAATAATTCTCAAATAATTATCATGTCTCTATTAATGCTTACTTCATTTTTTAGTATTTTTTTAGTTTATAATTTAACTTTTACTAAAAATCATAATATAAATTTTTTTAATGAGGATATTCATTTATTTTTTTATTTTGCAACTTTACTTATAATATTTCTATTTTTTTTTAACTTTGATAACAATTTTAGTGAATTATTTTTATCATTAACCAGTAGTGTTTCTAATATTGGAATTTCTTTAAACAACAATTCAAAGAATTTATCTTTTGTTTTTTTAATACTTGTAATAGTTGGAGGATCTTTTTTTTCTACAAGTTCTGGTATTAGATTTTTAAAGATTTATTCTTTATTTAAATATTCAATTAACGAAATATTATCGTACAGTAGGCCAAAAAAAATTTATATTAACAAACATTTATTTTCTAAAGAATTTTTTCAGTTAGATGAAATTTATAAATATTTTTTATCAATTATCATTTTTATTACCTCTTTATTATTATTGGCTGTATTGTTAACTTTAAGTGGTATTGAATTTGAAAGTGCATTTAAAATTTCGATTTTAACATTAATGAATACTGTTAATTCATCAATGTATGGGTTAGAAGATTTTAGTTTCAATGATTTACATTTTTTAACCAAATACTATCTAATAATATTTATGATAATTGGCAGAGTTGAGCTATTAACTGTATTGATAATTTCTAAAAAATTTCTTTTTAAAAATTAAATTCATACTATAAATGTTATTATATTTTATATTTGCGCTCTTAGCTCAGCTGGATAGAGCATCGGTTTTCTAAACCGAGGGTCGGTGGTTCGAGTCCACCAGAGCGCACCATTATGCACACTTTCTTTATCCAATTTTAAACAATTCTGTAACTTGATTAATTACGTATAAAACTTTTAATATAAAATTGTTATTTCAAACTCCAATTTTCCCATACAAAGTAATAACACCAATCCTCTTTATGTGTTTTTCCCAGAGATTTAATAATTTCATCCCTTTTATTTTTTGCATCAGAAACAAAAATGTGAAATTGAATTTGAATATTATTTATTTTCTCAATTAATTTTTCTTCAATTATATGTGGCATCAAATTATATTCACTTCCCTCAATGTTAACTTTTAATAAGTCAATCCGATTAATCTGCAGTTTTTGAAAAACTTTTGAAAACTTACGTATTTTAACAGTTTCACCAATTGTATCTTTTGTTTTCTTGCTAATAGATGAGGCCTCTTTTTCATTGGATAAAAGAAATTCATTTTCAGAATCACTTAGTCCATAATTAAAACATACGATTTTTTCTTTATTTTTAAATCTTTCTACACAAATTTTATAAAACAATGGACTAGGTTCAAAAATATAGATTTTGCATTTATATTTTTCATAAATTGAATTTGAAAAATCACCTATATATCCACCAATATCAAACACTATTGAATCTTTATTTAATTTATAATCTAGTCTTAGTTTTTCATCACCTTTTTCTCTATACCATCTCGTACGCTCTATTACGGCAAAGTCTTTGATTACATACTGTGCATAAAACCACTTATAAAAAAGTCTAATTCTAAAAAAAACTATTTTGATAATTTTGACTGGATCTTTTAATAGTTTAAATATTTTTTTTTGTGAAATCATTTTATCTGACTAATACAAAAGTTTTATAAATTTTGGTAGTGTTTATATGTATATTTCTTAAAAGTGTTTAATCCATATCCTCTAGAACTTATTGACAATAATATTTAGTAAATTATTAAATTATTTAGCTGCTAATCTTTGAATCGACTTAATTATAGCTCTGTAAACATTAATTTTTTATATCTATATCTGGGTGTATTTCTTACATACGCACCATATGGGCTATTGTTATTTCTCTATTAAGATGTTTAATTGTGATAATTCAAATTTATTTGAATTATTTGTTAACAAATAAATAAAAAATAGAAGGAATAAATATGTTTAAATACGTAAAACAATTGACTTCTTTAGTTGCAATGTTTGCAGTTTTGATCGCGTTCTCAACTGAGACTATGGCTGCTAAGAAATCTAAAACACTCAAAAACACTCAGAAAAAAGGTTTTGTAAGATGTGGTGTATCTCAAGGTTTACCAGGATTTTCAAATGCAGATGCTGCTGGAAATTGGACTGGAGTAGACGTTGATGTATGTAGAGCGGTTGCTGCTGCAGTATTAGGTGATGCGAACAAAGTTAAGTTCACTCCACTAAGTGCTAAGGAAAGATTTACAGCTCTAACTTCTGGTGAGATTGATATCTTATCAAGAAACACAACTTGGACACTTACTAGAGATGCTGATCTTGGCGTAACTTTCGTTGGTGTTAACTTTTATGATGGACAAGGTTTCATGGTAAGAAAAGACTCTGGAATTACTTCTACTAGCCAATTTAAAAATGGTATTTCTGCTTGTACTAATATCGGAACTACTACAGAGCTGAACATGAGAGACTTCTTTAAATCAAAAGGAATTTCTTATGAACCAGTTGCTTTTGAAAAAGCAGACGAAGTAGTTGCGGCTTATGACTCAGGCAGATGTGATACTTACACAACTGATAAATCTGGTTTAGCGGCACAGAGAACAAAAATGACTAACCCTGATGACCACATCGTGTTACCAGAGACTATTTCTAAAGAGCCTCTAGGACCTGTTGTACGTCAAGGAGATGCAGTTTGGGAAGACATTGTAAGATGGTCACTAAACATAATGATTGAAGCTGAGGAATATGGCGTTACATCCGCTAACGCTGATATGATGAAAACATCTGAAAACCCACAAATCAAAAGACTTGTTGGTTCTGAAGGTGAACTTGGTGGAAAATTAGGTCTAGATAATGATTGGAGCTTAAGAATTATCAAACAAGTTGGTAATTACGGAGAAAGCTACAAGAGAAATATCGCAGATACTGGTATTTTACCCGACAGAGGTCCAAATCAATTATGGACTAAAGGTGGAATATTATACGTAGCACCTGCAAGATAGTTACACTATCTAAAATAATTTAAAAAGGGCTAGATTTATCTAGCCCTTTTTTTATACTATTTCCTCTTATGAAAATAAAAAAAATTCTTCCTCAAATACTAACTCTACTATTTATTGTTTTAATATTTGGTTTTTTTACAATGAACGCTCAAGTAAACATGGAAGCAAGAGGTATTGATTTTGGTTTTGGTTTTTTAAAATCTGCTGCTTCTTTTGATATACAATTTTCTTTAATAGACTATGACGGCTCTCAATCATATGCTAGAGCTTACTTAGTTGGATTATTAAATACTCTATTAGTAGCTGTTATTGGAATTATTTTAGCTACATTATTGGGTGGTGTTGTTGGTGTAGCAAGACTATCTCCAAATTATTTAATTAGAAAAACAGCTTCTTTTTACATTGAGTTTTTTAGAAATATCCCATTATTACTTCAAATTTTCTTTTGGTATTTTGCAGCACTAAGAGCACTACCAATGCCTGAAGATGCTTCCTTGATATTTGGCTCATCTTTTATGACAATCAAAGGTTTCTACACAGCTGCTCCTATTTGGAACAATTTTGATGTTTTTTTTATAGCACTAATTATATCAATGGTTTTGATATTCTTTTTTGCTAGATTTGCTAAAAAAAAACAAGAACAAGAAGGTAAACAACTACCAGTATTATTTATCTCATTAGCAATTTTTATAGGATTACCTTCGCTTACTTTTTTAATAGGTGGTGTGGATTTATCTTTTAGTTTTCCCGAAATAAGAAAAATGTCCCAATCTTCTTACACTTTTGATGGTGGTATGAAGATACCGCCTGAATTAATTGCTCTTACACTAGCACTAACTCTCTATACAGCAACTTTTATTGCAGAAAATGTAAGGGCTGGAATTCAAGGAATTAGTAAAGGCCAAAAAGAAGCTGCCTCATCAATTGGTTTAACACCTAATCAAGTTTTGAAATTAGTAGTTATGCCTCAAGCTTTAAGAATTATTATTCCACCAACAACCAACCAATATTTAAATTTAACTAAAAATTCCTCTCTAGCTGCAGCTATTGCTTACCCCGATCTAGTTTTGGTCTTCGCTGGTACTGCAATGATGCAAACCGGTAAAGCAATAGAGATTGTTGGTATTACAATGGCAACTTATCTGTCCATTAGTTTAGCAATTTCATTATTAATGAATTGGTATAATAAAAGAATAGCAATACAGGAAAAATAATGAATATAAATAATTTTAATTTGTCAAAACCTAAACATCAAAAAAATAGGAATATTACTTTAATTATAGGAGTTTTACTTTTTTCTTTAGGTATTTTAGATTTTTGTCTAAATAATTTTCAAAATAAAAATATAACTTTTTTTTTGCCAGGACTAATTAGTTTTTTTACTCCTTTGATTTTTGCAGTTACAGGTCTCTATTTTGTTAGAATTGAATTTTCGGGTATAAAAATTTTAGATAAACTAAATAAAAATATTAACACAAGTAATTTTAATGCCACCTTAAGTACTTGCATAATATTACTTATCATATTCGCACTTCCTCCTTTATTAAATTGGTTTATTTTTGATGCAAATATTTCTGGAGACACAAAAGAAGCTTGTACGGGTGGTGGAGCTTGTTGGGTTTATATTAAAGTTTGGTTTAATAGATTTATGTATGGAATGTATCCAAATGCTGAACAGTGGAGAATTAATGTTACATTTATTGCTGTTCTTGCATTTATGGCAGTTGGTTTCTTTGTTCCAAGTAAGCTTCGAAACTATCTTTCATTCTATTATACGATTTTATTACCAATAATTTCTTTTATCTTAATTTATTATATTATTTCAGGAGGATCTTTTGGTCTTGTGTGGGTTGAAACGGGTGCTTGGGGAGGTTTATCTTTAACCTTCATGGTATCCTTCTTTTCTTTAATTTTTTGTTTTCCTTTAGGAATGATGTTGGCTCTCGGCAGAAGATCTAATTTACCTGTTGTTAAATATTCTTCACTTTCTTTCATTGAATTTTGGAGGGGTGTTCCTTTAATTACAGTTTTATTTATGTCAGCAGTAATGTTTCCCATGTTTTTACCTGAAGGAACTTATATAGATAAATTGATTAGAGTTGTTGTTGCTATAACCCTATTTGAAGCTGCTTATACAGCTGAAGTTATTAGAGGTGGCCTGCAAGCTCTACCTAGAGGTCAATATGATGCGGCTAAATCTCTTGGTATGGGATATTGGAGAATGCATATTTTTGTTATTCTTCCTCAAGCTTTAAAGTTAGTAATACCAGGCATTGCTAATACTTTTTTGGCTCTTATAAAAGATACACCATTAATTTTTGTAGTAGGTCTTTTAGAGGTTGTTGGAATGTTAAATTTAGCAAAAACAAATCCAAAATGGCTTGGTTTTTCGATGGAAGGATATGTGTTTGCTGGAATAATATTCTGGATTATTTGTTTCAGTATGAGTAAATATAGTCAAAAATTAGAATTAAAATATAAAACAGATAGATAACATATGTCAGATTCAATTATTCAGATTCAAAAAGTAAACAAATGGTTTGGTGACTTTCAAGTTTTAAAAGAAATAGATCTTGAGGTTAAATCAAAAGAAAAAATTGTTGTTTGTGGACCATCTGGATCTGGTAAGTCTA
>Ga0209502_10000167_pt1 | contig 72278 bp, 74 predicted proteins | sample ArcticOcean_MG_C_10_FD_187442 | JGI IMG/M metagenome (GOLD analysis project Ga0209502, IMG submission 187442) | Marine microbial communities from western Arctic Ocean - ArcticOcean_MG_CB11_90 (SPAdes) (version 2) | ecosystem: Environmental > Aquatic > Marine > Oceanic | place: Arctic Ocean... | reverse complement strand
GCGGGGGGGGGGGGTATTACGAACAATTCGTATTACTAAATGCACCGGTTACTGTGTGTCGACCGAACAATTCACGGGCGCCGCTTTTATCGTGAGCGTCCGTAGTTTTTTGTTCCACTTGGCGGTGGCGTCATCCGCGCGAATCGCGAACGGCGTCGCGACCGCGACCCGGGGTTCGCCAACGCCCGGGTCCAGGGTTACAAACCGCTGGCTGACTTCCAAATTCGCCAGTCGCGTGCTGGTGAGCTGCGGGAGGTGAAGCGTCACCGTGACTAAAGTGGGCGTGCCGTTTGCGTCTCGGTCCACCACCACGGCGTGGGACGCTTTGACTTCCTTGATCTGCGGAGAGACGAAGGACGCCGCTTTGCAATCTGTTTTCTTCGAAACCCCCATCCCCGCGAGTTCCGTCAGCAGCGAAACAGACAAATTCTCCGTTCCGCAAAGGCCGCTCCGGCGCGTCTCTGCCGCCGCCGCCGCCGCCGCGGAAAACGCGCTCGCCTCGCCTCTGCGCGCGTAGCACCGCCGGCCGCCCGGCGGGTGGCGGATGAAAACAACAGAAGGGTCCAGTTGTTCCGCGAACTGGGTGGCGCTTTCTATCAGAAAAGCCTGGTACGTAGGGTCACCTAGCGCCCTGTCGACAGCGTCGGGGTGCGTCTCGATGTCGTACACGGACGCGTCCATCGGCGGCGGGCCGGCAGCGGCGGACGTTGCTTCAAAAAACATTTTTTCAACCCCCTCCGGCCCTACCCTGGGATCGGGAAGCGCGACTTTCTCAACGCGCACGGGCGCTCGCAGGCGTGTTTTGACGAACTCTTTGCCTGTTGGGTCTGATGGAACGGGAAGCAGGCTTGCTAAGTCCACAGCGGCGCGCCACACCGCGACGACGCCGACGCCGTGTTTTTGTCCCACGACGTCCTGACGCGTTTTCAAAACGAGCGGCGTCGGCGCCAGGAACGTCGCGCGCGTCGGTTCGTGTGACCGCTGGTAACCAGGAGTTTTAAGCAGGGGTGTTTCCATTCCAGGCACGTTGACACTATTCGAATCCGCACAGCACAAGTGATCGCCCCCGCCCCCCGCGCCGCCCCCACCCGGGTCGACGCCGGCGTCCCGCGCTTTTTCGCGTAAAAAGCTTTGGTACGCCTCGGGGTCGCTCGCCTGATTGAAATAAAATAAATGTCAGTCTCGTATGGGTAATCAGTCGGCGAAATGTGGTAAATGGGAAATACTTACCAGTTCGTCCATCTGTTTCCAAAGCCGCGACGCGTGTGTCTTCATCAACCCCGGGTCCATTCCACTGGCTTTCGCCAGCGCTGTAAAGTCGGGAGTACCACCAGCGGTCATGGAGGCGAAAATTTGTGATAAATCAGGTCCTCCAGGTGGTGCGTTTCCTGACTCAGCGCCACCAGCGCCGCCCATCGCGCGCCGCAAAGTCGATTCGTCCATCTTTTCCGGAAAAAATCGATGGAGGATCTGTGTTGACCCGTCGACACTAGTTACCTCCTCGCCGTCGCGCTACTACTCCGTTACGCCGTTACCCCGTTACTCGTCCGCCCGTTAACCCCGGCTCTTCTCGTGTTTATCCCTCAGCTCCGCGATCCAAGCCGGGGGTTCCGAGAACGCCACACGTCGCTCCGCCTCGATCGCGGTGACTTTGTCGTAAAAACCAGTCTTCACCATGAACAGTTCCATGCACGACCCGACTGCGAAGGAAACCCCGACGAGTTTCGCGTAGAACTCGGTGGTCAACGCCTCCGCTGCAGGTCGTAGCGCGGTGCGTTGCCGCGCGAGCCGCGAAGACATAGACGCGCGGGGAGCTGTGCCATCGAGATCTCGAGCTGGTTTAGACTGGGCAACCGGAAATCAACACGCGGGTGTTGACTGAGATTGAGAAAAGGAAATGGTAACCACCCTCGTGGCTTCCACTGCGCCTTGCACCTTCGGTCGCCATGGTCCCCGGGAGGCGTAAGGCGGAGGGTCTTCCTCTGCTGAACCCCGACAAGGAGACCAGCAGCACGCCTCGGACGCCCGGTGGTTCCAGTTTGCGCGCGGCGGGTTTAACCTGCGGCGCGTTGTTTTGGGTCGTCGCCCTCGGGACGGGCGCGGCTCTTGGATTCTTCCTGTCGCACCGCGTGGGGTGGGGAGTTTCGGATGACGCGCATTCACGCGCGGGGTCGTTGGACCGCAACGCCGCTGCGGAGGGCCGCCGTGAGGGCCACGGTCTCGCCCCCCCCCCCCCCCCCCCCCCCCCCCCCCCCCCCGGCCGTACGAATCGCGACCGAAAGGCCCGCAAACCGAAACCGTGTGTTCGGATCCTCCGTTGCTGTCAAACGCGGGGTTGGTGCTTCCCAAGTGCGTCTCCGTGGAGACGTTGTTAAGCGAACTTTTGGACGGCGTGGTGCTTCCGTTCTGGCTCGGCCCCGATGGTCTGGGCGTGGACTGCGTCAACGGCGGGTTTGCGAATCTGGGCCTGACACAAAGCACGCGCGGCGCGGGCGAGGGATGGAAACTGCGGGAGCGGTTCACGCTGACGCACGCGCGCGTCGCAGCGGCGTTCGCCAAGCTGCACCGCATTCGTGCCAATTCAATTTCGCCGGTCAACGCCACCAGCGGCCCTGGCGGTTCAGGTCCAGAGGAGCCGGCGCTTGAAATGCCCTGGTTCTTTGTGCACGGGGATTCGCACCCGCAGTGTTTGGAAAACGGCGGGGCCCTTTCCATTGCGGCGCATGCGTTTCGGTTCGTGGTGGATGCCGCGGGCGACGCCGAAAACGGCGGCTACGCGTGGAGCGTTTCCCCGAACGCTGAACTCGGCGGGAAGTTCACTCCTACCAGGCCTGAAAAGAGGCTAGAAGTAATCGCCGCGGTGTTGCTTGCTTCGTCTGAAATCGTCATGGCGGCTTACGCCGAAAGCGAAATCGCAAAGGAAGCGGCCGCCGCCGCGGACGACGCGTTTTTACTGTTGACCTCAAAGTTCCGAGCGCCGACCGGCGGCGGGTACTGGCCCGAGACTTTCCAGGAGGACTGGTCAGTTCCAGATGAAGGGAGACACCTTTACCGGACGCTTTCCGGACACCTCGGTGCGATGCAAGCCACCCAGGCGTACGTGGACAGCCTCGTGTTTCGCGACGCCGACGGCGCGCGCGTCGCGGCGGCGGCGAACGCGCTCGCGGGGGACGTGGAAACGGTCATGCATAAAGCGGTGCGTTTCTCGGACACGGTGGATGCTTCTGATGAGGAGGCGGCGGCAGGGGATGTGGCTGCCGAAGGGGAGGCGGACGACGACGCGTATGAGGAAGAAGATGACGCTTCTGAGGTTGCGTCGAACGACGCGACGAAGAACTCAAACCTCCTCCAGAAGCTCGCCACCACGACCCCGGGTTCCGGGAAGGACACATCTGCCGCGGTGGCGCTGGCTGCGTCGGAAATAGGACTCCGGGTGGGCAAGAACGGCGGGGCGTCTAGGCATCAAAAACAGAAGGAAATACTACTACCAGGGGGCGAAACAACCGACGACGCCGACGCGAATACGTTCGTCGTGGCGCGTGAATTTTACGACGAAAATTGGAACCCGGTCAGCGCGCCAACCACGCGCTTCCATTCCGGGTTCGGCGACGGCGACCCGGTGACCGGGGTTGATCAGTTCGACATAAGGTTCGGGAGACAGCTGGAGTTGACTTGGACGGTGTTGGAAGCGACACGGGCGGTGGAACGGGCGGCGGCGGGTGTTATTTCTATCTCTTCTTCAAACGCGGCGTACGCCGAATCGGTGAAACCGCCGGTAGTGTCCGTGCCGGTGTTGGCGTCGTTGAACCAATACGCGTGGCGGTTCGGGTTAAGAGACGGTGGCGTCGTGCCAGGCGCCGGGGGATCGTGGGCGGGGGTCCGGGATTGGCAAAGCGACTCCGTGGATGACTACTCCCACCAGGAACACGACAAGGAAGACGGGGGAACGTGGACCGCGTTTGAATCCGCGGTCGCGGCGTTGCACGAGTGGGAACTCACGGGGAACAGGTACGGCCTTGGTCCTTTCCCAAATCCAGGCACACTGTTTGCCGATTGTCCGCCCGTAAGTACTCAGACACGTTACGAAAGACTGACACTTTCTTTTATGCATCTCAGGGCGGCGCGGCGGCAGTTCAGCGATTCCCTTTCAATTCTGTACTCCTACTTCGTCGATTGGAAAACCGAACCCCGGGCGGGTCAAAGGGACCCGGCGTTTTTATCCGCGGGTTTAAGGTCGGTGATTTCCGAGCAGCAGAAAAAGGCGGAACAGCCGAGCCCCGAGGCGCTCGCCACGAAACGCTCGCCGTTTCAGGATCCGTATCGCGCGATTCGGGCGCTGGTGGAGATACAAACCGTTTTGCGAAACGGCGTACAAGCGGTCAACGCGGCGCGTTGAGAGCTGCGGTAGAGCATTGTTTATATAGGTATACGTAGTTCACGTAGTCTGTTACACTCTATCTTTTTACGTATTGGTAGTTCACAGGTATACGTAGTCTGTGGAGTACACTCCATCTTAAAGCGTACTCATCACTCAGCACCGTTCCAATCACGCCCCCCCCGACCGCCTCGCCCCCTCTTCCTGCCTGGTGTGGAAATTAGGGGTTTTACTCTCTTCGCTGAGCTGGTACTCCGAGTCCGCGAACGCGGAGGCGCCCCGGCCGCTCGCCGCGGACGCCTGCGCCGCCGCGCGCACGGCTTCTTTCCGGGCCATCTTCTCAGCCTCCGCTTCTTCCAAGGACCGGGCGAACGCGGGTCCCGTTGTGACCGTGGCGGTGGCGAACACGGCGCCGAACACGGACGTGAGGAACGCGCGACGACCTGGGGTTGTGGCTTGCGTGGAGCCAGTGGGGGTCGCGGCCGCGACCACGCGCGTGGCGCGGCGGGGCGCCCTGGACACGGGTCGGGAGACGAGGGCACCGGTGCCAGTGAAAACACAAGAACTCATCTGATGGGGTGAACGAGGGTACCGCGTGTGGTGGTTCCTTTCGCGAAGTCACAGGGTGCGTGCGGTGCCGGTCTGCGAGATGCGACGGGAGACGGCGTGACGACGTGGACGACGCGCGCGTGGGAATGTGTCGTGACGGGTTCGGTGGCGCGCGAGATGGGGCGTGATGGAAAAACCTCGTCAGCACGAGAAGAATTTCCGAAGAGGAAGGGAAAAGAAGAAGTTTCAACCCCAGCCTAATCTCGCCTCGCGGCGGTATTTCACCGCGCACTTCGCCGCTCCGACCTGACTCGCACCGAACGCGAACGCACACGATGGACGGACAGGACTGGAAGCCTGGTACGTGTTTCTTCCTAACGACGCGGGGGTTACGCGACGCGGCGGGGGGCACATCCCTTTGGACTTGGGCAATCTTTCCATTATTTTCGCGTCGTGTCACGAGCCAGGCCGGCCTCCCTCCCGGGGCTGCCGCGCAAGGGAGACGGACGCGCGTGGTCTGTGCCACCCTGTGAAACACTGAAGATCTGACACCACCAACCCTCCCACTCAAACCCAAACAGTGGTTCTGACCAAGAAAAGGCCCACCGGAGGCATGAACGGCGTGCCCAAAACCGCGGAAGCGGTACGTTACCTAATGACACGCGTTCTGACGCGACTTTCGGATACTGAAAGATAAAATCTCATCTCAAGACAGCAGCGCTCTGACCCTCCCTTCCTTTTCATGTCACACAGGCTCGCCGCCTTGGCATGCAGGTCGACACCGTGAAGAAGCAAGGCGCCGGGTACGACGCGGGGAAGATGGGCAAGCTCGATAACGAAACCGAGGAGCTCTCGCACGTTAAGGTCAACACGGAGGTGAAGAAAGCGATTCTTCAAGGACGACTCGCCAAGAAAATGACGCAAGCGCAGCTCGCGCAGCAAATCAACGAAAAACCGCAAATCGTCCAGGAATACGAAAGCGGCAAGGCGATTCCCAACCAGGCGATCCTTGGGAAGCTGGAACGGATTCTGGGGGTCAAGCTGAGGGGGCTGAAGTAAAAAGCGAGGAAGAGGAGTTCGCGCGCGCGCGGGAAGAACCGATCAATGATCCGCTAAATTTGGGGATTTGTAATCTTCCCCGATTCTTGCCAAAAACAGCGAAAACATCGTTCCTCGTCATCTCCTCCTTTCTCACCCGGTCACCCTCATACCCACCGCGCATGGCGTGGCGCGCGTCCGGGGTACGCGCCGATTCGCGTCCCGACAAAGGAAAGGTTTCAGGGACGACTCCGGAGACTCGCGAACCCGAACCCGAAGCGGTTCCCACCGCCCTTCCGTTCGAGGGGTTTCGGTTTATTCAGACCTTGGCTGCGCAAAAAAGCGGAAGAGCGGCTTCGCACGAATCGGTGGGTGCGTTTGGGGTCGCGTCCCTGTTGGGCAGCGCCGCGGCCACCGCGACGCTCACGGCGTGGCTACGGAGCCGAACCAAACCTGAACGCGACCTTCCAAAAGGCACGCACGTAAACGCCGCGGTCACCGCGTTCAAAGCCCTTGGCGTGGCGACCGCGTTTACGGGCGTCGCCACATCCGTGGTGTTCCTCGGCGCGTGGGTAATAGGAATAGACTCCGCGGAGACGCTGCGGAGGTCCCTGCGAGGCGCCACGCGAGCCTCGATCGCGGCGACGAGCAGGGCTGAAGGAATACGGTCGTCTGGCACGCAGTGACTACCAGGAGCAAAGGATACGTCATAGACTCCTCGAAGACCATCATGAGCGGCAACAGCGACTCGGATGAGTTGGAGATCGATTTAAACTCGCTCGCGTCGGTGCGCGGTTTCGCGCGGGCGTGGCGTTTGTCGCACGATCTCGGTGCGTCGCACTTGGTGCTGACACCGGAGCTGTTCCAACTCGCGACGACCTGTGGTGACACGGACAACACGGACACGGGCGACAAGGCTTTTAGTCACGAGAAACGTGAAACCGCGGTGACGCGAGCGCTTCGCGCGGCGCCGTCACCGCGGTTGCGCGGGTTCTTGGCGCGCGGGAATTTTCATGTCAGCGAAGTCACCGCCGCGCCCCAGAAACTCACCGACGCGGTGCTTGGTTTGATAGGCGCGGCGCGTACGTGTGCATCCGTTTTGATACAAGCAAACGACGCGTTGGATGCTTTCATCGTGTCAATCGGCGGCGGCGAGAGAGTCGGGGACGGCGAGAGCGAAGAGAGCGTTGGGGTCTCAAAAGAGAGCAAAAAAAATAGCGGCGAAAGCACCCCCGGAAACGCGAATCGGTTCGACCAAATCCGCACCGCCGTTTTACTGACGCGCCTGCCGTTTGGCACGGAAACGCGAACGGTGGAGCAGTGGCTGTGGCTGTGCACCGCGGTGATTGATTCGTTGGAGCTGGAACAAAAAGTTGTGGCTGAAATCGCGGCCTATCTGGTGCGGGGCGATCCCGAAACGGAAAATGCAGAACCGGGGTCCTCGGAAAACGAAAATGAAAAAAATCTTTACCAGCTCGGGAAACTTTTAGGGTGCGCCGAGGTTTGGAAAGCGCGAGCGTTCGTGGATGAGACTCTGTTACAGGCGCTGGCGGATGCGGAAGAGTGAGTTTTTGGGGTGCCACATGTTGTTGTATACCTTGTAATAAATACCACCATAGTCTAGGATTTACGTGGAGAGTACGCGTCAAGCCGCTGCGTATGTTTTCGTCGTCGACGTCTTTTCTTTTGTTTGTTTTCCCTAGACGTAAACTTCTGTTTAGGTCAAGATATCCTTGTCGCCTCGTCCGAGGAAACGCCGCCGGTCCTCGCCTTTGCCCTAGACCACAACTCAGTTCTCACCGCGCTGTAACGTGAACATGGTTGAAGTGGAAGACATCGACGACCCACGCGACGAGTCCGGTTTCTCGCGTAACAACCCGCGCGACTTTCCCGATCTGAACCAGCCCGCGATGCCACCCACGCCCGCGGGGAAGACAGGCCTGCGGAAGCGCAAGGCGGGGAAACCACGAAAAAACAACGACCCCACCTCGCCGCCCCTGTCGCCGCGCGCGGCGCAAAACGGCGCCACGCCGTTGACCAAAGCCCAACTCACGCGGTGGGACGGCGCGTACCTGGCCGTCCTGTTAGCCCTCGTTTGGCTGTTCGTCCTGGAGCTGATCATTGTCAGCAAAGCAGCTCGCACGGTACTCGTGGAGAAGCCCGTGGCCTTCGTAGCGGGGTGCACCAAGTGGTGCCTTCAGCCCGTGTTTGCCACCTGGTCGTTCCTGATGTCTTTTCGCAGTCTGGAAAAAACCGCCTGAAAAAACTGAGAAGTGACTGGGAAAAGGGAGCCGAGTCAAGGTAGAGGTGTTCCTCAACAGCCGCCGAGCAGAGGTCGGATGACGATTTGCTTTCGGCGTCGTGTCTCGCAAATCGTCATCGTGCCTTGCGCTTGGCAGCTGTTGTGGATTAGCTCTTCCTTGACTCGGTTTCCCTTTCCGAGAAGAGAGCAAGAGACGCCACAAAGACTAGACGAGATTTTTCAAGTTTTCCAATCTCGTCGTTTTCTTCGTGTTCTCGTATCGATCTACTCCCGTCTCCCTCTTTCGCGCGAATCGCGCCTACCTGTTTCCCGGCGCGTCTCACCTCGCCGCGCGTGTCGAGCGCCCGCGTCGCGACGCGGGCGCGCTCGCGGGAATGGACTCGTCGTCGTCGCCGCTGTCGTCGATTTCAATCGCCTGGGGTTTCCTGGTTCGGCCGGGGGGCGGTTTTGCCGGCGCCGGGATCTTCTTTTTCGGCGTCGCTTTGGGTTTCTTTTTCCCCGCGGCGCTCGCCGCGGCAGGGGCTTTGCGCTTCGCCCCGCGGCCAGTGGTGCGGATGGGGACTTGCTCGTCATCGTCATCGTCACCATCACCAGAATCCGAGTCCTCAACGACGTCGTCGTCGTCGTCCTCGTCAGTTTCGTCGCTGCCGTCAAAGTCGAAGGCGTCTTCGGTTTCGTTTGGGGTTTTCTTCCGCGTCTTCGCAGTCGCCTTCGCCGCGGCGACGGCTCTGGTGGGTCGAGTTGGCGCGGGCGGTCGCCCCCGGGCCCTGCTCACAGGGACGCTCATCGGTACGACGTCATCCCCGGACAGAGAATCGTCCCCGGAGTCGTCGTCCAGGGAAATCACGTCGTCTCCCGAATCGGAATCGGCGCCTTTCGCAGGCGGTTTACGCGGCTTTTGCGCCGCGGGTTTGGGTTTCGAAGCCGCGGTCGAGGGACCCCGGCCTCGCGGCGCAAGCGACTTCCCAGTAGTCTGGCTGGGCCCTGGAGCCCGGGTCGCTTGCGTCGCGGAAGGAGCGGGCTCTGAAGCGCGACCTCCGCGAAAAGGAACAGAAAGCCCTGCCGTCCCTGTGCCGCCGGCGCGTTGCGCGCCGCTGCCCGGCGCGTCAAACGCGCTGCGCGGCGCTCGCGCCTCTCGCGCCTCCGCGCCGTTGGTGCCCATGTCATCATCCATCGCATCCTCGTTCGCCCGGGTCGTGGCCATCGCCCTCGTCACCGCGTCGCGCTCGGCCGCGGCCGCCGCGGTGGTACCGGCCGGGGCTTGCGTGCCGCCAGCAGGTGCGCCGTTCGCGGCGGCGCCTTGTTGTTGCACCTGCGCTCGCTCCGTGGGCGCGCTTCTCGCCGCGCTTTCCGCGACGGCTTTCCGGATGTGCTCGGCCATCTCGTCGTCGCTCTCCACGTCCCCCGCGGCTTCCTGGTCCACAAGCGCCTGTGTTTCCTTCATTCTGCGTTCCACGAGCTTGGAAATCGCACTCGGATCCCGGTTCACGAAATCGTCAAGCGCGTTTGACAGGTCGAGTTCGCTTAAGAGTTGCAGTCCTTTCGTCAGGTTCACGCTGACCAGGCTCTCGATCCGGCGCTGGTCCTGCATCGTCGCGGTGCCCGCGAACGCCTTTGATAAAAAAGAAACAGTGTCAGTCGGTCGTGATGTGTATATCCGGGATTGGTATTACGTAAACAGTCGTGGTAGCAGTCCGAGGGAATGCGCCCTTCTGGTCGTAATAGTCCCTTCGCAGGACGAGTATAAGCAAACAGAACAGTCGGCGGAACGTGGTCGATGGAAAATACGTACCTCCTCCGCGGCGGCCCTCGCGGCCGCCGCGTCCGACGCGTCGCCTTGTTCCTTGCGTCTGCGCACCGCGGATTTGTGGAACTGGATTATGTCGTTCGGGTTCGCGACTTTCCCCACGAACTTCTGCCCGAAACGCTGCGCGTTGATCGTGCTGAACCCGCCTGTGTAATCCACTCTTAAACGAATCAGGGGAATCGGCGGGTCGTTGGCGGCGCGGTACGGCGCAAGCGCCTCCGCGATCATCTCCTCCACGTTCTTCTCAAGAAGATCCTTCACCCAGCCTTCGTGTGCGCTGCTTGGCGGTCGTCGTCCGTGCGCGCCCCTGGCGCTGGGCGCGGCGTCGTCGTTTCCAAAGTCGGCGTTCGGATCAGGCGCGCTCCAACCCTCGCCCAACCCGCCTTCGTCCACGGGTAACCGCGCGACGTCCATCAACTGAAGGTGTCGGTACTTGAACGGCCGAGTGGTTTCCAACGGGATCGGGATTGACCGCCAAAACGGAGGGTCCTGGGGGTTTTCCGGGTCGCTCTTCACCTCCAGTAGCATGATTTTCTTTTGCTTCGCCTCGCCCTCGATCAGGGAAGTCACGACCGACGACCCGGGTTGGGATACGAAGAAATCACCAAACTCCGTGGGTTCCACAAGGCACTCGTGCTCGTGTCCCCAAACCACAAGGTCCAGCCAGGATGGGAGGTACCGCTCGGAAATAGCGTTCTTCGGGGTGTGCGACACCCGGTTCTGGTGAATCAGCATTATGTTGAACCAACTCGTCAACGCCGCGTCGTCGGACGATTCGGGCCGCGCCCTGATACGATAAAAAAGAAAACGTCAGTCTCGTATGGGCAATCGCCTGAGGCGGTGCGTGGTGATTGGGAAAGCCCCGCACCACTCCACGTTGCCCTTCACGCTGAACATCTGGTGCAACCTCGCGTCTCGGATGTACCCCAAACCGTACAGCGCCAACCGCGTTTTGCCTTTCTGCATCAAAACCGGTTTGAGCTTGATGTTCCCGGCGCCGCCGCCTTCCAACACGTGCTTGCCGAAATAGTTCACCTGATTGAAAAAAAGAAATGTCAGTCGTGTGTATGGGCAATCAGTCATCGAAATGTGGTAATTGGGAAATACTTACCAAAGCGCACGTGGACAGAAGGTCGATGGCGCTGAGGTTTTCGCCGCCCGCGGGGTCGTCGTGGTTGCCTGTGGTGAGTCGGGGGACGTGCCGGTGGAGTATCGGGGGAGTATGGGGGGTGAGATGGGGCTAATAAAAAAATCAGGTTTGGCGAACGTTCGGTTCGCGTTCGCGCGAGGTGTTGGCACCTTTTCTTTTTTAATTGGGATCTGAGAAGCGCGGGTTTCGGAAACCTCGGGTCGCGGGTGCACGCACCGTGAATCATGAACACAGGCAAGCCGACGTTATAGTTTGGGTCCTCGTAGTTTACCACGCCGCGTCTGGGGGGGGGGGGATCCGGGTCAGAGGGAAGGGTTTCGGTGGCTGGTCTCGGGGTGAGATTCTAGGCACCCGATTGTCAAAGATTAATCTGGCGCAAGTCGGTGGGGATCTGGGGACACCCACCCCGGGAAGTTCACGGTCTGGTCGCTCAGCACCTCGAGCGCGACCGGGTCGTCGTTGAAGCAGTACTCGCGCAGAATGTCCATCGTCCTAATCATGGTCTCGCGGGATGGCTTGTTGATGTCGAACAAGTCTCCGCCCAGAAACACCGCGTCCACTTTTTCCCGTTTCGCGATCTCGAAGATCTCCCGGAACGTGATGAACGAGTCGTCTTTCCGGACCTGGTCTTTTTCGTGAACCCCCAAGTGGTTGTCCGTGGCCACGAGAATGCGCAGGGTGTCGGGGTCGCCCGGGGCGCTGCCACTCGTGGCCATCGCGCTGTGCGAAGTGAAGACACGAGGGACGGTTTTCAAGCTCTTCACGGAAAGCGCAAACATTCTCGAAAAATAAAAAGTCGTTGTTTTTGGAACTCACAGCGACACTTGCCTCGCCGCCCCCGCCACGATGCCGAAGAGGAAGAACCCCGAACCCGCCGAGCCGGGATGTTGGGATAACCGGCACGAGGACCCCAACTGGCAGCCCTGGATGGAGGACGGCGTCTGGAGCGCCGCCGAACTTGAGAAGGTCGTCAAGGTGCAACACGAACCTGTGAAGCTCCCTCTGCCGTTCTTCTCCGCGCTCGACAGGTCGTGTCTCACCGCGCCCGCTGCTCAGAAGCTCGACGAGGCCATCGAGATATTTGAGCAGCGCATGTCAGAAACTCACAATGCGCTTACGATCTCGGACCTCCTCACCGACACTATGAAGAAGGAGTACGACCTGAACACTCCTGACGGTTCATACAGGCTATTTTTGACGGGGAGGTTTGAGTTTTTTTACTACGGAAGCGCTTTCTTTAAGGGTAAACCGCGTAGCCTTCAATTCAACCCCATCTACGAGCAAATCGACGATACCAAAATCACTTCAAGCCCTTGACTGACTTCCACATGCCCGAAGACGCGTTCAAGACGTTTCGCGCACACGTGAGCCGATACCCCGGATGCGATGTCAAGAACGTGGCTTTGACTGAAGCGGAAAATAATCAAAAAGGAGACACCAGCAAGGGCAAGTCCACGGTGACGCATATCGTCATCAGCGCCGAGGGTTTAAGCGCGTTTCACTCGGGTACCGAGTGGCCGATGAGCGACGACATGAAGCACGCCGTGAAATTCTGGGATGACCGAGTGGAAACGGACGGTAAGCCGACTGGGCATCCCAGCCGCCGCGGTCCCGGCCAGAGTACTCTTTCCAAAGACTTCAAGCTCACGCCTATTTTTGTGAAGCTCGAGCGCCCGCACTGGAGGTTCGGGTGGAAAAGCCACTTAGAAGAACCAGTCACGGGAGACCCGGACAGTCCACCGTGACGGAGAGACAGGGCGCGCATACGAGGGGTGTCACGACAAGGAAAGCGCGTAAAGTCCACAATTTACTTTTTTTGAGTGCGAGAAAGTTTGATTCTTCAAAGCGCCGCGCTATCGCGGTGACACTCTCCCCCAGCCCCCCATTACCAGTCCACGACTTCGATGGAGTACGTGGTGCTTAAAACGCCTTGGTGCTCCGGCAACGCCGCGCCCTCGCCTATGTGCGCCAGCGCGCCGCCCATCTTCCCCACCGCGTCGCACGCCGCGTGCAGCCGCTCCGCCGCTTGGCGCATCGCCGAGTGCGCCCCCGCGTTTGCGTTTGTGTCCACGCTACCCTCTCCTCCCTCGCTTCCCATCGCCCCGACCGCGAACGAGGTGAAGTGCGCGTCAATCAGCGCGCTGGCCCACCCTACCACTATGGGTAGTGATGGCAAACCGGTTGGGGAGCGCAACGACACGTCGACGGATATCGCGGCGAAGACTTTGAGCCAGGTCGCCAGAAACGACGCAAGCGTCTGCGCCGCTTTTGGACTCAACTTCGGAAGCACTGAGGACGCCGCGACTGGGTCCATGGGCCGGGCACAAATTTTATGAAGCGCGGCAGCACGGGGCATGGAGAACACGGGGAACTCCTCCACGGACGCGGCGGCGACACGCGCGCAATGCGCCGCGGCGGCGACCGATTTGCCGCACCCGCCGCGTCCCGCCAAGTCTTCAGCCGCGAGTACGCTCGACGTCGCCGCCGCGAACAAACGCTTTCGAGAAGCTTGTAGCGATTTATCGGACAAGGCACGGGGCGTTCTTTTCGCACCACCGGTTCCTTTTCCTACGGAACAGTCGTCACCGCTGCCATCCGATAACACGAAATCCAGACAAACGAGTAGGTCCTCCGCGGAGACCTGCGTCGCGGTTTGCAGAAAAACCTCGACGTCGCGCCACCGGTCCGCCGACAGAAGCGCGCCGACCTTTTCGAGATAAAAAAGAAAGTGTCAGTCTCGTATGGGCAATCAGGGAGGCGGAATGTGTTGGGTGGGAAATACTTACCGTGTCGGGCGCCGCGGCGGAGCTCGTGACGAACCCGGCATCCACCAAAGTGCGCAGGGAATCCCACAGGGAACACCGAACACACGCATCGAGCGCCGCGGCGAGCACCGCGGGAGGCATCAGCGCAGATGAATCTGTGGTGCCGGTACCTTTGGATTTCGGGTTCGATTTTTGTGTCGAGCGCAGAAAAGGATCAAGCGCGCTACTCGCCTCATCGGCGGTGACGTTGTCCGCGCCGAATATCGCAAGCGCGTTTCGCACGTGTTCGTCGTCGCCATCCCCGAGATGCCCGTCAATCGCAATCTCCACCACCGCGCCTGATTCGAACGCGCCGCGAGTCCCAACCTCAGAACGCGCCAGCAAAACCGAAAGATCGGGCGCGAGCACGGAAACGTTTCGCGGCGCGGCGTGCGCGAAGACGTTGGCGTTTCCAAGCGCGCGCGCCGCGGGACCGGAGGGCTTCGTGCTCAAGCTCCCGAGCACCGAGGCGAGGGACATCGGGGGCGGCTTTGGCAACTCCACCAACACTAACTCACCAGCGAAACAAAGCGCCACACGGAACGACCCGGTTGCGTCGGCGTCACGAAGCGCACTGATTGATACGCCGCCCCCCGCGCCGCCCAACACGCTGCGACACGCGTGCACCCCCCCAAATTTGGCATCCACCACCGCGACGAGAACTCCGGTGTCGGCGCCGCAAACGCGCGCGAGCGCGAAGTACCCTCCCCCTAACGAGCAAGACGAGGCGTTTGGAAGCGAGGCTTGGGCTTGCGATGGCGATTCAATCGCTCTTACAGCCGCCCCTCGTTTCCCGCCAGCCGTTTTTTGGGTCCCCACACCGGATGTATCCGGAAACCGCAACACCCGTGTGGGCGTGCCCGGATTTTCCCCATCCGGTTTGTACGACGCCCACACCCCGTTGGACCATAGCAGCGTCAAGTCGTTACCCTCGGCAGCAGCCGCGATGACGCGGAGTGGCCCGGGACCAGCCGCGGCGTCTCCATCCGTGTCCGGCGCCTTCGCTTCCACGCGCCAGGTTTGCTCCACCCTCCGCCCTTCGTCTGTTCCCCCCGCCGCTCGGTACAGCGTGGCGACTCTCGTTTCAGTGTAGTCACCTCGCTTGCTGCTTTTCCCTGTTTTGCCTGTTTTGCTGCCTCCTTTCCCCCGCGCCGTGACCACCAGAACCCCCCCGCTTTCGCTGGAGCACGCCGTCGCACATTCCACCACCAAAGACGTCTCCACCGACGTCTCCGCCGACGACGGAGCGCTCGCGCTCGACGCCGCGAGTTTCCGCGCGTCCGCCCCGAACCACCGGACCTGGCCGTTTCCAGAAACGGCCAGGCATCCGCCCCCTGCGACGTCGTCACCTACTGGCACCAGCCCCACGACCCCCCCCACCAGTCGTGCGGTCGCTCCGTCTATCAACGTCTCCAAACTCGCGAGGTTTTTATCCGCGTCGGTCCAGGAAACAAGCGCCGGGTCGGCGCCGGCGTTTGAACGCAGCGCCGCGAAGTACCGCCGAGTCCCCGGGTCGTACACCGCGGGAACCGCGAAGTCGTGGCCGTGGCCTGGGGTCCAGCTTCTGGTGCGGGTCTGTGTGGTGGGTGGGGTTTAGTACGGGGAAAGGGGTTTGGTGCGGGGGAACAGACGTTAGTTGACGTTAGATGGAGGTAAAAACAAGTTGGCTCTTCTGTAAAAAAGAAAAAAGAAAACACGCATCCGTGGCGGCGGCGGCGTTCGCGCGGGGTCGCCGTGGGATACGGTCGGTGTCCGGCCAGCAGCCATTTTCCGGAGGTGTCCGTGCTTCACGCGTGTGTCCACTCAACTCGATCGTCCGGTGGCCTTGTTACCGAAAAAGAACCACACGAGTCGCGGTACGACGTACCTGCGTCTCGCAGTCGTACACCACGACCCCGTCGCCGAACACGGTCAGCACCGCCGCCCCATCCGCGCCCGCGCACGAGCCACGCACGCCCCCGGCTCCGTGCCGCGCGAGGGATACGCTGACGCCGTCGCCATCGGTGGCCATGGCAGAGACAATCTGACCACACGAAGGGGCGTGCCTGTGCGAGACAAGCGCTGACCACCGCGTGGGGTTGTGGCCCGAGGAGCGGCGGCCGGCTGTCCGATTTGTTTTTTTCTCGGCGCCGAACTTTCCCGGGCAGCCATTTTTTATTTTGAGATTTCAGCGACGAAGGTGGGGTGTTTTCTTGCCAGTGCCCGCGGCCTCTTCCGAGGTTTCTCTTTTCGATCGGCGAGACATCTGCGCGCGCGGACGGCGTGGGTTTCGAGGGCACGGAGTCTCGACATCCGACCTCGACTGCGAGATTTGCTTAACGGTTTCGCGGACGGCGACCTGCATCGAAACAAGCGAGTGCCGCGTGTGCCTTTGTGCGCTGAAGAGTGGACGGATTCTTTGGCATTGTGACAATTTACGCCGAATCGTAGACGCGCGCCAGCCATGAGTTCCTCCATGGGCTCCAGAAGGCCGCAGCCCCAGACCGGGGCGATGGCCACGGTCACCAAAGGCTTGTTCCAGAAAAGCCTGCGGGACATAATCACCGGCATTCGCGCCAACAAAGACCGACAGAAGGATTACATGAACAAGTGCTTGCAGGACATCAGGGCGGAGGTGCGATTTCTTTCGGCTTTGTTGTTGTCGAATGCCCCAGACTACACACGGACCAGTGGAGCGTTGCCGGACGAGTGTTATCGCGCGCGTCGCGGAACCGCGCCGCGTGGCCCACCAGCGGGGTACACCCCTAGGCGATACGTCGCACGCGTCGGGTATTGCCACGGCGCTTACGTCGTCGTTCCCGACGATCTCGATTCTCCCGGGCCCCGATTCCGCCTCGCACGACGCGACCCCGCAAATCAAAGATCAATCACTGACCATCTTTCCTCTCGTTCCTTTCCCTCCTCACCGACCACCACCCACCACCCACCAGGTCATCTCTCCCGACATCCGCACCAAAGCCGTTGCGATTGAAAAAGCCACCTACCTCCATTCCCTTGGGTTCAACATGACCTGGGCCTCGTTCCACGTCGTGGAGTTGATGAGTTGTACGAACGTAAAGTACAAGCGCGTGGGGTACCTCGCCGCGACGCAATCCTTCGGCGACGACACCGACGTGGTGTTGTTGATTCCCAATTTGTTGAAGAAAGATCTGGCGTCACCGAACCCCGCGGAAGCCGCACTAGCGATTAGCTGCTTGGGGAACATCGTCACCCCCGAGCTGTCGCAAACCCTGGTGGCGGACGTGTACTCGCTTTTGAACAACCACAAACCCGAGCTGCGGCGCCGGGCGTGCCTTTGCCTGTACAAGTGTTTCCTGCGGTACCCCGAAGCGCTGCGCCCGTCCTTCGCGAGGCTAACGGAGTGTTTAGAAGATGACGACCAGACCGTGGTGCAGGCCGCGGTCACCGTCCTCGCCGAGCTCGCCATGCACAACCCGAAAACGTACCTCCCACTCGCGCCCAAGTTCTACAAGCTCCTCACCACGTCGAGTAGCAACTGGATGACGATCAAGCTGGTGAAGGTTTTCGGGGCGCTCACGCCGCTTGAGCCGCGGCTGGCGAAAAAACTAGTAGGGCCGCTTTCCGAGATTCTGGAAACCACCAGCGCGAAGTCGCTTCTGTACGAGTGCATCCGCACCGTCGTCGCGGGTATGACCTCGCAAGAAAAGATCGTGCGCCAAGCCGTGGATAAACTGAAAGACATGCTGGAGGACAACGACCCGAACATCAAATACCTCGCCCTCCACGCGTTGACTTTCCTGTTGGAATCGCACCCCCGGATCGTCGCCGAGCACAAAGGCAACATCTTCATGTGCGTGGATCACGAGGACTCCAACATCCAGTACTGCGCGCTGAAGATCGTCCGCGGCCTCGTAACGAAGAAGACCCTGATGGACACCACCGCGCACCTCATGGGCGCAATGGGCAAAGCGGATCAGCGCTTTCGCGACGAACTGGTGTGGAGCGTGATTCACGTGTGCATGAACGACCGGTACGCGCTTGTTACGGATTTCGTGTGGTACCTCACCGTCCTAGCGGACCTGACCAAAGTGCCGTCGAGCGCGCACGGGGGTTTGGTCGGGGACCAGCTGGTGGATATTTGTTTAAGGGTGGAGGTGGTGCGGGAATCCGCCGTCGCGATTCTCAAGCCGCTTCTGTTGGACCCGGCGCTGTTGGAAAACACGCCGTCCAACGCCACGGTCCCGGAGGCCCTGAAGTCAATCGCGTGGATCATAGGTGAATACGCGCACTTCATCACCGACGTCGACGAAGTCGTGGAAGCCCTGTCCAGCCCGAACGTCACGAACCTGCCCGCGCACGTGCAAGCCGTGTACGTACAGAGCTTGTTGAAGGTGTACGCCTCCGCGGTCGCAACGCACGCGGGGGCGGTGAGGCCGCCGCCCGCAGCGCCCGAACCAGCACAAGCGCCCTTCGACGAAACCGCGCCGCCTGTCGTGCTCGCGCTCGCAGCGCCAGGCGAGGAAGGAGACGACGCTTTTGCTGCGGAGCGCGCTGCCGCCGCCGCCGCGGCCGCCGCGCCGAAACGCAAACCCCAACCCGATACCCCCATGCCGCGCTCCGACGTTCTCGTTCCCATGAGCCCTTCCCTGGCGCGTTTAGGCGAGTCAATCAAGGAGAACCTGGTTCCGTTCAGCGTGAGCCTGCACCTGGAGGTGCGCGAGCGCGCGTGCCAGCTCACGACGATCCTTGACATCGCGTCCGCGGCGGAGGCGCACAACCCGGGCGAGGGCGTGGCGATCATCGAGCAATTCGCGCTGGTGCTTTCCGAGGAGGTGCAGCCGGTTTCCCTGAAAGCGCAGCGAAAAATAGAGCCCCCCGCGTGTCTTTCAATCAAAGAGCCTCTTTCAACGCAGTGGGATTCCCTTTTGGTGAGCTCGGGGGACGATGACTCGGGGGACGACGAGGAGGAAACACGAGCGGGAAGGAAGGGGTCGAAAAAGAAAAACCGCAAGCACAAGGACGTGACGGATTTGTTCGCGCAGAAAAAAAGCAAGGCGCAAATCTTACAGGAGGAACAGGAGGCGCGGGAGATGTTGAAGAGGCATCGGGAAAAGATGGGCAACTACTACCTGGGGGGCGAGGTGCCTGCGAAACCGCCTGTTTCCGTAGAAGAGGGCGGGAAAAAAAACAAGAAGGGCAAGAAAGGTACGGTGGAAGCCCTTCCCCCTGTTCCTTCACCAGCAGAACAGGAGATGCCGGCGTACATGAAAGCGTCCATGGCTGGCGTGAAGATGGCACGGCCCGCGATCAAAGGCGAATCGGATTCGGATTCCGACGACGACGACGCTCGCGAAAACGAAAAAGGGTTCGGTAAGAAAGCACTTTATGCCCCGAAGAACTCATCAGCCGCGCTTCACGCCGGCCTGGGCGGGTACGACCCGCTGAAACCCCTCGGGCGAGGCGAGGAGATGCCGTCGGTGGCGGCGTACCCGGAGTACGACCCGTACGCGAACCAAGGCGGCGGCGCGGGTGGGACCAACGCGTTTTCTGTTCCGCAGCAGGGCGATCGGCGGAAAAAGGAAAAGAAGTCCAAAAGGGAGAAATCCACGAGCAAGGACGAAGCGAGGGCGAAGCACGAGGCGAGGAAAGCGTCGAAGAAGGAAAACGAGGGCGAGGAGAAGAAACCCAAGAAGGAGAAGAAGGGGAAGGAACCCACGAAGGAAAAGGAAAAAGGCGAGAAGAAGGAAAAGAAAGCCAAAAAAGGGGACAAGCTCGCTTCGAAGATGGAAAAGGTGAGCGTGTAAACCAATTGGATTTAATCACAAAGCTTTGGCGCTTCTACTTATATATATTCTCTATTCAGTCAACCTTCTTGTGCGACACTACATTCGTTTCTCCTTATCTACGTGCTCTACTGCATCAGCATGACGCTTTGCAACGCGCGCTGCGCGACAATTGAGACGGTGACGCGCCCGATTGGCACGTCGTTTTTATCAAGAACCTCCACCCTCTCGTCCACGACGTCGCCGTTTTTGAAAATGTCGCTCAGCTTCATTTCGAAGAACCCGACATCCTCGAAGTCGATACCGTTGTCGTCGGAAACGAGGCAGAACGGAATCGTCGCGTCTTCTGGGTTGTTTCCTTTGAGCAAACTCGCGAGCGCCAAGCGCAGTCCCGAATCGGTCACCGGAAACGCGTTTTGGTACCCGAAATCCACAAACTGCGATTCTTTACGCACCCGCGCGGTTTGCTGTTCGTCGTCCCGGTGGAACTTGGGCATGAACTCGAAGAGCATGAACATCTGTCGCACTTTGTGGTCGTGGTACAGCGTTTTTCCCAGTTCGAACTGGCCTATAGAAACCACGATCGCGTCGTCGCTAGGCGCGGACGAAGTCGACGCGCCAACCGACGCGCGCGCCCCGGCGTTTGCGCTCGAAACGCTCACGCTCATCATCGGCGACGGGGACGGCGCACGGACCAATACGGTATCGTCCTCCATCTCTTCGCTGATACGGGGCGGATCGGCGGCCATGATTTCGGAAACTCGCGCCGCGCCGCTGGCTCCAACCATCGCTGACGCCGATGTCACCGCGTCCGGGTCTTTCCACGCCACGACCACAAAAACCGTTCCGCGAAGTTCGCGCGTTTGCGAAAACAACGGGAACGAACCGCTCACCGCCTCGCCTTTTGAAAGCGGCGCCAAGTCGACTCGCGCGATACCAATCACACCAGCACCTTCTAAATCCACATCAGCGTCATCGAACGCGATGATTTCCATCGCGGACTTGGCCATCCCCGCCTCCACCTCCGGAGTGCGCCGTAACGGCAAGTCGTGAACGTCGTTGAAGTCGGGGTCGGCGCCGCGCCCGTACGCCGTGTCGCGGCTGGGAAGCCCCGGGAACTGGAAGCTGAGGTACGGCACCATGTCTTCTTGGGACCCTTCACGCGGAACGAGATCGCGGCAACACGAGATCTCCACGCTGATCATGGACGAGAACGCGCAGTCTTCTTTGCGAAGCGCGGCAGACGACGCGACAGGCGACTTGCGACGATACTCGCGCGCGTCGGAGACGATGCTTTTGCGCATGTACGCGGCGTAGCGCAGACGCGCGATGACTTCGCCGCTGCGACCGATAACATCGCAAAAATGCTCCGCGGGAGATTCAGCGGAGCGACCAGCCAGGGCGTCGTCCAGAACCCATGACAAGTTGAGGTTCGCCACGCCGATCGTCGCGAAGTCCACGCCGAGGGACTTGTTGAGCTCCACGGGCAGGCGCTTCGTGTCCAGGTACTCGAGAAAGAAATCATCAGGCTTGACGATGTAACGCAACGTATGATCGGTGTTCACCGACAAACCCTGCGTAACCGCCGTGGCTTGCGTTTCGTGCTCAAAGAAATCCACGGTCATGAACGTCGCCGGGTTTTCCTCACCGATTTTGGCGCCGTCAACCTCGACGCTCATCAGCCGAAGCTCGAAAACGTTTTCGCCAGGCGCCAGATTCGCCAAATCATCCACGGCGGTCTTGGAGGCCACATCTTGGGTCTCTTGGCTGGTGCGAATAGTCTGCGCCTTGGGTTTCTCCATCACCGTGCCACCGCGACGAATCTGCGCCTCGAGGGCGGCAATCTTCCCCTTTCGGCGATCGAGCTCGTTTTCGTGCGCCTTTACCTTTTTGAACAAGCCCTCGTTCATTTTGTCCGCACGCGTCTTCTCCTCGGTAAGCGCAGCGCGCAAGTCGTCAACCTGCTGCTCCTCAAGCTGCAGCAGTCTTTGCGCCTTGCGAAGCTCCTCAACCTGATCGCCGAAGGTCTCGCGCAGCCCCCGAAGCTCGGCGCGCAACGAGCCTTCATCCATCCCGTCATCGACGATGGCCACCTGCGTGTTGTTCATCGCGTTGTTCTCAAGCGCGGTGCGGCTCATGTCCATGAGCACGCCAACCTTCTCGTTCGCCGCTTCCAGCTCAATCTCCATGCGGGAGCAGTCCATACGCAGGCGGTCCCGCTCGTTGCGGGTCGCGGCAGCTTCTTCCAGACCACTGTTACTGATGGTTTGGATGGTGCGCCTGAGTTCCATCTCGCGAACCTCGGCGTCAGCGCGCTCTCGCTGCGCCTCCGCCATCAGCGATCGCAACTTGCGCATTTCTGATTGCGATTCACCCGGAGCGGTCATCGCGGAGGCCAGGAGCTGATGGTTCTCCTGTTCCAATGCTGCGCGCTCTCGTCGCGATTGCTCAAGCGCGGGCTCAATCTCGCGTGCCGCTTCAAGTTCCATCGCCAAACGTTTTTCCTCCGCAGAAAGCTTGAGGTTCTCCTTGCGCTCTTGGTTCAAACGCTTGTGCGTGTCGTCGAGCTGTTGCAACACGCGGGTGTGGTTCGCCTTCATCGTACCGAGCGCGGATTGAGCCTCGTGGTAACGCTTCTGCAGCACCCCCGCGCGCTCCCAGGCCGATTTGATTTCCGATTGAAGTTCGCTCGCGGAGTAGTTGGTGACGTGACCTGAACTGCCAGGCATCGGCAACGCCAACTGCTGCTCTTTCTTCAACGCTCCGTCGAGCTCAGCGCACCGAGCCTGGGCTTCGTTGAGCTGCTTGCGGAGCGCCGCAACCTCGCTCGCCTGCGCGACGGGATGCCTGTTGGGTCGGCTGGGGGAGACGCCATCAGTGCCAACAAAGACGACATCAAGCACGCGGAGCGCATACGAAAGCTCGTCAATACCCACCGCACCGGTGTTTTCTTGGTCAAGCTGGCGCATGAAAGACGCGAGGAAGCGGTAATCCTGATCCGAGGCGTCCGAAATGAGGCTTCCCAAAACGTCAAACGCCTTGGCGTAGGGAAGCTTCCCGACGTCTCCGAATGCGCTTCGAATATCTCCGTCATTGTTGCGTACCGCAGCTTTAACCTTGAGGAGCATGCGCTCGACATCTATGTTGGCGCGCTCAGAGAAGGCCTGACTGGCGACGATGTTCTCTTTGATGCAGCTTACGAGCTCCTCATACTCAATGCGAGTGTTTCGGTTGGTGTCGAGGAGGAGGAGGAAATATCCAACGTCAGCCGCTCCACAGCCGGGCATGAGCTTCTTCAGCAACTCGGAGAGCTCAGACTCTTCAAGCACACCATCGTTGTTCGTGTCGAATTTGTCAAACATATCCTTGAGTCTCGTCTTTTGTTTCTTGAGCGTACCGTCGAGGGTAGCAACAAGGTCGGCTGCGGTGGCCGGGCGGGAGATGACTCCGTTTAAAATCTTGCCCAGCGGCTTGAGCCAGCCCTCGGGGGACAAAAGCATTTCGTAAACGTTGTTGTTCTTTGCATCCAGCAGAAACGTCTTCCCCTTTACCAAGTGCTCCTTAATGACAAGCTGATTGGACTCAGGCGGAGACGCCTTGATCGCCTCGGCAGCCTTCGCCGCGGGTGTGGGGCGAGCAGAAGACTTCTTCGCGGGTTTCGCAGCGATTGGCGCGGCGGCGTCATCAACAGTTATCGTCGGCTTCACCGCGCGAATCGCCTTCCAAAGCTCTGTCATGGAAATCTTTCCGTCGCCGTCGAGATCGAGCTTGGTGACGAGCGCGAGCAGGATTCGTTTTTCTTCCAGGTTCACGTCAGGGACGAGTACCTCGACCATTGACAGGAGCTCGCGATTCTCGAGCGTACCGCTGTTATCGGCGTCGAACCGGTGGAAAACCGCGGAAACGGTGGATAACACATTGGGACCATCGATGTGATCCCGAATTCGCTTGAGAACGTCGAGGACTTCAGGGGAAGCGCGGTCGGCGACTTTCTCACCGATGCGAATGCACATCTTCATCGATTCGACCAACTCCTGGTACGTCATCTTTCCGTCGTTGTTCGAATCGCACATGGCGCAGAAATAACGTTGCTGCGCCGCCGTCACACCCGGCATCACCGCGTCCAGGAATTTACCAAGCTCGTTTGAGTCCAAGTGATCATTCCCGTCGTCGTCGAACCGGTCGAAAGCTGCCTTCAAGTGAATCTGCTCACGCTTCAGGTACGAATCCAACGCCTTGAACAGGTCTTCCGTCTGCGCCAGGTGAAGAGTGCCGTCGACCAGTCGCCCGACGGGTTCAGGCCAGTCTTCAGGGGCGGGCTTGTCATACACCTTCATCGTGACACGATCCAGCAAGTATGTTTGACCATCCTGCACAAAGTCTTCCAGGATCCATTCGTTGCCGTCTTTCGTCGCAGACACCGGCGCGGCGGCCGCGGCAGGCTTGGGCATTTTGCCACCCGAAGCGCGCACCGCTTTTCGCAGCTCATCGCGCTCCTCGGCGAGCGCAGCAGCTCTAGCGCGTTCCTGTCGCAGCATGTCCTTCAAGCGGTCTTCCATGGATGTGGTTTGCCCCGGGAATACAGCGGTTGGGCTGCGTTGGCCTGCATTCTTCATGCGCGCGGACTTGAGCGCCGCGTCGAGTTTCACCTTGTACTCCTTGCACATGTTTTTGTAATGCAAACCTCGCTCTTCCTCTTTCTGCAGCTTCCGTGCCAACTCACGCGCCTCGTCTTCGAGCTCCGCCGCTCGTTGCTCCGCGGCGTAGAGTCGTGTTGTGTTAGTGTCACCCTTGAGTGGCGCGCGTAGCGAGGATGCGCGTTTCGCAGCTTCCTCGGCACGCGCCAATCGCGCGAGCGATTGCTTCAACTTTATGTCTCGCTCCACCGCTTCCATCTTCAGCGTTCGGTTCTCCATCTGGAGCGTGAGTAACCGCTCCTCGTCGACGCCGGCGCTGGGGGTGGTCTGTATATATCGGGATGGTTGATGCCGGAAGTGAAGGAGGTCAGTATTTCGTACGAGGACTACCGGCACGAGGAATAGGGAGGCCCGCCCTTGGAACAAATTTCGGTCGGCAGTGCCCACACTCACCTTGCGGGTCTTCGCGGAATCCCTCCTGGACATCCTCATGGCCTGGGTGGAGGTCACCGACACGGTGTCCGCCTCTTCGTACATGGCGGCTCGTCGCACCGCCACGGTCGATAGCCAACCCGTGTGGTGCGTCGCCGGTCTGCGACCTCGGCCCAGCGCGTCGGATGGAACAACTCAAAGAAAGTGCATTTCCTCGCAGACTCCAACGGTCGAGTCTCGTGGAAGTTTCTTCGATCGCGATTCCGTCCAAGAAAACGCTCAAAGGAGACGGAGCGTTTTGTTCGGACTTCTCAGCCTCGACGTCGCACGAACAGGACACTCTTCGACGCGCACACTGCATCCCGACGCGCGCACCACATCTCTCGCCTCGCGAACCGCATTCACACGCCTCCAAAACATGGCAGCAGTTCTCTCTTTCGCCGAGTCCGGCCGCGGATTCTCTCACAATCTCACCCTCGAAGCTGTCGCCAACACGGCGATCGAATTAGGATTTGAGAAGGACGGGCCACAGTCGTCGAGTAAGAAACCCGCACAGCGTGCAGACCTTCAGCGCTTCTTCAAGGCCTACGGGGTTAAAGCGTTCTCGCCATTCCGGGAAAAATTCGAGAAGGAGAAACTGCTTCCTCCGGAGGAGTACGCCGCCCTGAAAGTCGCGCAAGAGATCGAAGCGAAAGAAAACGAGTTTGCCCCCGTGACGGAGCAACAGTACGTCGAAGCGACGCAAACCGCTGACACGCTGGAGAAGAAGTGGAGGCTTTTCAAGAAGTAAGTAACGTTTGTTCTCGCCGTTTACCCCTCGCCAGAACCTTTCGCTGACGAGTTTCTATCCTATTTTCCTATTTCATCACCACACTAGACCCGGCGGCGTCGGGGTGAAATCCGACCTCTACTACGATTGTCGGGGCGCTCGAAGCCAGGTTGAGACCGGCGACATCGCAACCGAGTGTCCGCAATGGAACGATATCGGCGCCGTCGACTACGTCGGCAAAGCCGCCTGGATGGGCCACAACAAGCTGAAAGGCAGAACCAAAGACCAGGCCCGTGCCATGTTCGTTAAACTGTTTCAAGACGCTGTAGCGGACAAGAAGGCGCACTTCTATCCCTAAGCCTTTCGAGACAACGTGCGTTGCTTCGTCGCGACTTTCACGAGCGTCTCTTCAACCTTCAGTCCTTTCCTGCGTCGCGTCGCGTCTACGAACTGGCGTGCCATGTTCGGCCCGACGTCACCATCCTCTCCGAATTCCTCGCGCTCTTCCTCCGTTTTAGGAGTGAAGAACGGATCGATGTCCAGTCGCTCCCAGTGGCTCAACATCAGCTGCGCGTTTGACGCGCCCGAACTGCTGTGTCGCAACTCGTCCGCGAAACCGAACGAATCCGCCACGGGAAGGTAGCTGTGGATGATGAACACGCCGGTGCCTTCACGGATGGTCTCCGAAAGTATCTTCGCACGACGTCTGCCGAGCACGGAATACGTACCCCCGAGTGCCTCAGCAGTGGTCGTGATCACGGAGAGGTACATGGCCTCAACGAGTCTCGGCCCAGCCTTCAACACGGCGCGTCGAATAGCTTCCCTCGTAGCGCTTGTAACTTGACCAGAAAATGGACCGTACTGCTCCTCCCCGAAACCTCCGTCGCCTTCCTCGTCACCCTGACGAGGCTTCGCGATGACTTCCAAACTCACCTTGACCCCGAACAAGGATTCTTCACAAAGCGGTCCTCGTGACGTCGCCATTTGAAACCCCGTCAGGGCGTTTCCCTCAACCGTACTCATCACCGTCGGGTCGGACAAATCGATGAGGCTCGGAACTGCGCTTTCGGGCGTGGCGTATTCGCGCTTGGTACGCGTGAATCCAAAAGCCTCGCCGACCAAAGGCTTGCCCAGCGACCTGAGAGGCATGCCTGTCTCAGCATCTATCGTCTCACCTACCATTAGCAAGTTGGGACCGACCTGTTTCGGTCCAAGCGCCCAAGCCTCGGACAGATTCGCTTCAACGTCGCCCTCGGTTCCGTCGCCGTCAATCGCAACCGCTTCTCGTGAAGTTTTTAGCTTGCTCAAAATCTCAGGCGCGAGCTTGTCCGCGTCATCAATTTGCGCGGATAGTAGCACCTTTCTTAGGCTCTCTACCGAGTCTTCGAAGACGCGGGGAAAGTACGCAGGCAAAGGACTCGCCGTGGCTCTTATGGTGAGAAGGCCATTGGACGTCGTAGCCTCCGCGGTGCCGGTGTCAGAGACTGATTCTCTGAAAGATACCAGGGGAGGCGAGACTTTCAAGGCAACCTTCGCGAAGCGTTCGCGAAGGTCAGCGATGCATCGTTCGAGGTGTACCTCGCCAGCTGCTGCGATGACGTGTTCACCTGTTTCCATGAGCCCAACCTCTACGAACGCGTCGGAACGGTTGAGCAAGCGAAGTCCTTCCACCAGCGCCGGCATGTCTGAAACGTTCTCCGGCTCAACCGCCACCTTCACGATTGGCGCGACTTGGAACATCATGTTGCCGAAGGGCGGGCACATCTTGGTGCTGGACAGCGTAGCACTCTTCAACACATATTTCTCAAGACCACCGATGGCGAGGACGTTCCCGGCAGGTACCTCCTTCACTCGGAACATTCCTTGGCCCATCATCAGGTAAAGCTCTTCGATGACGACTTCCTCGCACGCGCCGTCTTCCGGCTGGCTTGGATCGTACGCTCCGTTGATGACGTACATCTTGTCCCCTTCTCGTAGCACGCCCGAGTACACTCTGCCAAAGCCTAAAAACACACTGTCACCCACCCCTATCATTCCCTGCACGGCTGACATGGGCACCGCGAGCATCTTGCTCACAAACGCAGCAGTCGAAGCGCCTTCTGAAGTGCTACAAGTCGCAACCGCTTTGCGCGACGCGACGAGCGCGCGCGCGTCATCCGGGTCGAGCTCAGCCTTCAGCGTCGGCGCCGGCATAAGCCGAAACGACCTGTGCGGTGCCGAGCTGACAGGACTAGGCAAACAGGTGGCTACCATCTCGAGGATAGTCGGTGACAGCGGAAGCCACGCTTTCAAAATGGCGTTCAACGCGTACTTGCGGTCGCTGCTCTTGATATCTTTTTCGGGAACGTCCACTTTCAGCGACGCCGCCATAGTGGCCAAGTCTTTTCTTTCAGGCGGGTATCCGTGCTTCTCAGCCTCCGCGGCGTGATACATTTTCCAGATCGGGTCGAGCACGAGCTGGACGAACAACGGCTTGAGTTTTCCACCAGCTGTCTTTTTCCCCACGATCTTTTTCGATTTGGGGTGATAAAACCAGTCCCCCCAAAGGCCCTTTTGCAGCGCTTTCGAGCTGCACCCGAGCTTGGAGGCGTACATTTCCGCAAACAAGTCGACGCGAAACGCCCAACCGTCCGCCGCGCACGCGAACGCCACGTTGCCCCGATCCACCGAGAAAGCCGCATCGGAATGATCCGCATCCGTCAAGACATCTCCTAACTCAGCATCGTCACCCGCTGTCTCGTCACCCTCGGCGACGTTGTCACCGCCGAACGTGGCTAGAAGCGTATCCGCTTGCGAGATGAACTTTTCGGAAACGAACGCGCTCATCACTCCGTTGATTTCGTGCAAAAGATTGCGCATGCGTTCGTACGCCTCCAAAGGCGTATATCCCATCTCTATAATAAGCCGGTCAAGTTTATTGAACACCAAACAAACCTGAAGTCGCTCCTCCCACGCCTGGCGCAGCACCGCGTGCGTCTGCACGCAAATGCCCTCGACGACGTCCACCACGACCAAACCACCGTCGCTCAATCTCGCGGCGGTGGATACTTCCGAGCAGAAGTCGACGTGCCCTGGGGAGTCGATGAGGTTGATAAGCAGTGGCTCCGGCTCGCCCGCGTCGGGCGTGGCTTTGGGTGTGTACAGCAGAGAGATTGCCGCGCTTTTCATCGTAATACCACGCCTCTGCTCGTCGTCGAGGAAGTCCATGAAACGAAGTTTCCCCGCGAGTTTCTGGCTGATGAACCCATTGTGTGCGATGAGCCCGTCCGACAAAGTCGTTTTGCCATGGTCAACGTGCGCAAGGACACATATGTTTCGGATGTTCTCACGCTTGCTCTGTAGAGCCGACAACCGCTCCACCGCTTTTTCCATCGCGTGCGCGTACTCCCGCCCACGGGAGGTGGCGGCGGTAGTGAAATGAAAAGTAGTTGCCGCTCGAGAAAATTCTTCTCGGAAACAGAACTTGCACCGAGAGATTCTGTCTTATCACGGTTCGTGCGATGCAAACCACTCCCCTACGCACTCACGATGTCGGTGCTTTGTTCGCCTTCCCTCCGATTGCAGCCCTCTTCCATCCGTGCATCCCGCGGGTCGAAGCGTGGTGGTATCGCTCCGCGTTGCGTCGCCAACAATGGCCGACCTGAGAAGCCTACTTCCGAGGAAAAAGCTCGTCCACGTGGACGCAGGGAGTTGATGCTGAACAGCAGCAGCTTGCTCGTCCTTGGCGGTCTCCTGGACAACGCCCTGGCCGGCGTGTTGAAGAACGAACGTCCCAGCGGTCTCGGCCTCGCCCAGTACGGTGATGATGTCTCTCTCACGCTCTGCCCGCCCAAACTGCCTAACTGCGTTTCCACCACCGACGACCTGAACGATGACTCGCACTACGTTCCTCCGTGGCAGTACAATCCCGACGAAGGGAGAGGTGCACGAAACCCCGTGACGCAAGCCCAGGCGATGGAGGAGCTCGTCGACGTGGTGACCAACACCGATATCGAGGGGTTCGAGACGACCATCGTGACGAAGCTGGACGACTACTTGTACGTCGAGTTCAAGGATCCCAAGTTCGGGTTCGTGGACGACGTCGAGTTCTTTTTCGCGCCGGGGGGCCGGAGTCGCGTGGAGTACCGCACGGCGGGACGCGTGGAGAAGGCGCCGAGTGCGGGGGAGACGCAGCGGAAACGAATCAAAGCCCTTCGTGTCGCGCTTCAAAAGAAAGGATGGAAGAGCATCGGTTTCTAAATCTACATTCTAGCTAAGTATGCGCACGGATGCGTCGCATCGGTTTCTTTTGTGTCCCCACCACCCCACGCTGCGTTACCAAAAAGTGACGGTCATTTTGCGTCGTCACGTCTAATCTCCACGAGTCCGTATAGTTGTTTAGCCACCGCCTTGGGTACCCCCTTGATCGGGTTGCCCGTCACGTCCAACACCTTGAGGCTTTTCAGGTTCACCACCGCCTCCGGGATCTCTTCCAGCGCGTTTCCACTCAAGTCTAAAACCTGAAGATGAGGCAGCTCGAATACGATGGCAGGCAGCTGCGATAGCTTGTTGTCCGCGAGGCACAACGAACGTAGCTCTTGGCCGTTCTTTTCCAGTACTCTACTCAATCTGCACACACACGCCTCGCCCACTTTTTCGCACATCATGTTCACGCACTGCAAGTCTGGGCTGTTTCGCAAATCGAGCGCTTTCATTGCAGGCGACCGGTTCGCCTCGAGAAGCGAGCGCACCACTTGGTACAGTCGGTTTGCCATCAGTCCCTCTATCGCCACTCCTGTCGTAGCCTCCACGCACTTCTCACTGCTCAAGCATACATATATGCCGTGCCAAGCGTTCAAAAAATATATCGCTTTGCCCCGGGGCGTGTCTGCGGGGACCGGGCGTGCCTCGAAACTGGAAGGAGCTTTGCCGATGACGAGACACTTCAAAACAAAACTGGCGGTCGAAAAATAAATAAATCAAACGCCACTTCCTGACTTCGACGAAAATGAGGGTGACAAAATGGCGCGACCCTCGGGGGCGGGCGGCGGTGCCGCCAGACACCGCACCGGGTACAAAGCGGTGTTCACCTTTGCATTATTCTCGTGTCTGTTATGTGAAGCGTCCTCTGCGCTGACGGGATATAGGCGTGTGCACGCGTGGGGCTTCAACCGCTTTGGCCAGCTTGGCATCGACCACGTGCCCGGGCAGTCGAATCAAGCCAAGCCGGACCAGTGCGAGCCACAGTTCGTGCCTACGCTAGGGCACGAGGTGCTAATAAAAGGAGAGGGTTCAAATATACAGCGGATTGTGTCCGGCCAGAACCACGCCGTCGCCATCACCGCTGAAGGGGACATGTACGTGTGGGGAAACAACGACATGGGGCAACTGGGCCTTGGAGTTTTGGGTTTAGCTGAAGACACCACGCAACGCTTCAAGCCGACGTTGCTCGAGCTGTTTAACCCGAACGGCCTGAAACTTAAAGTCGTGGACGTCGCGGTGGGGTTAGAACACACACTCGCACTCATAAACGGTGGGCGAGTCTATGCGTGGGGGAGTAATCAGTATGGACAGCTCGGTGTAAACGTGGATCCAGAGACGACGCCGTTTTCGAGTATCCCCCAGGCTCTTGACGTCGGGGGTGAGTTGGTGAAGAATGTCTCAGCAGCGGCTGGTCATAGCGCAGCGGTCACGTTCACCGGTGCTGTATTCATGTGGGGCGCAAACCATGAGGGTCAGCTCGGGCTTGGAGGATGCGAAAAACCAGATGGACGGGCCTACGACCCGTGTCTGAACTCTGTTCAAAAGCCTACGAAGATTCTCCGAACCGCAGACGGAGACTTCATGCCCCTGATTAAACTCGTGGCATGTGGCGGTCACGTAGCTGGAGGGACGGATAAAACGCTCGAAGGAGGTCACACTATCGCCGTCTCGAAAACGAACGAAGTGTGGGGCTGGGGTGACAACTTTCACGGGCAAGTCGGTAAGCCGCAGCAGTATACGAAAATCGCAAATCACACCGAGGTGTACACGCCGAACAAGTACGACGACGTCACGGGGAGGTATTACAACCGCGAGGTGATGCCAGCTCGAGTTGGATATCTCACGGTCGAGACGTATACGTACCCACCACCACCGGCACCTATTGCATTTCCTCCCCCACCTGCGGTTGAAGGTGAAGCTACCAACGTAACGGCCACGGCTGCAATTGAACCGCCGCCGCCGCCGCCAGAAGCAGCTCAAGCCGGGTTCCTGGAAATCGTCGCTTTGAAAGCAGGCTCTCATCACTCCATGGCACTGGTCAAGAGCGGAGAAATGTTCGCATGGGGAGACAATTTCCACGGCCAGCTGGGACTTGGATACATATCAGAGCAACGCGAACCAGACCGCTTTCAGAAAACGCAAGAATATCGAGCCCCAGAAATGATCGACCGGCCAACGCGAGTGAAACATTTTGATTATTTCATCACGAACGTGTCAACGAAAATCGAGGGAAACGAGACACTATTCGTGGAATCTGCGGAGCGCGTGACGGGAAGAATTCAATCAGAGTCGGATGCGCGTATAACGCAAATCGACGCGGGGAATTTCCAGACCATTGCGCTTTCAAGCAAAGGAAACGTATACGTCTGGGGAACGAACGCGTTGGGACAACAAGGCACGTGCGACTGTGGCGCTTGTATGGCTAATTATGATGCCGCGGGCACGTGCCCAGACATCCAAGCGCCGCCCGCCCCACCGTCTCCCGACGCGCCGGTAATCGATGGTATAACGTACGAATCAGCTGCTTTCGTGCCAAACATCGAGAAATACGAGTGGAACGACGAATGTGAGTGTAACTGTGCTGGGGCTGGGACTTGCAATTACACGCCGCAAGTGGCGAACGAGGACGCAATCAACGCTGGAAGCTGCGTCGGGTTCGGCGACAACACGAAGTGCGAATGTACGCCGCCATATCTGCAAATGACTGGACAAATCAGCGCGATGGATACACCGATGACTTTTGCGTTTGGTGCGGCAACGAACTTTACTTTCGTAACGGTCGCTGCGGGGGGCGCTATGTTCGCAGTGTCTGAGGCGCGGTGCCCTACGGACAACATCGGGAACGAGTGCTCTAATCTAGGCGTCTGTGCTTCCGGCGAGGACGAGGACGCGCTAAAGGCTTGTGAATGTCCTTTTGGAACGGCGGTGAGTTCGTTTTACGGTTTCCCGTCTTTTGAATTCTTTTACTAACTTCGTTCTTCGTTTCGTACAGGGTATCTTCTGCGAACACACCTGTCCCGTCGGGACCGAGGATGATTATCGAGCCGTGCGTGATGATCACAACATCATCAAGTTCCCTGATTCGCGATATCGTGAGGACACGGATGGTTTGATGACTGACCAGGTTTGTTCAGGACACGGAGTTTGCGACGATAAAGGCGCTTGTGAATGCGATGAGTACGTTTCCCGTTTTGCCTTCACGGCGTTTTGAATTATTTTTGTTTCTTTTCGCTGACGCACACGCCTTTTCCAGATTTTGGTACGGTGAACGCTGTCAGTACATGTGTCCCTGGGACAATCAGAAGCGACACTGCAGCGACAACGGCGTCTGCGTGTATGATCCAGACGTTCAGGAAATGCCCTACTGCAAGTGCAATGCGTACTACACGTTCCCTCCCAACGAGTTCTTAGGGGATCAAGCCCTCGCGTCTTGCCAGGAACAGAAGATTCAGGTACAGGCGAATGGCTGGTGCTCATATTATGACGCCACTGTGGGTTTTGCCGAGTGTTTCGAGGCGGGCATGTGCGGCGTCTGCGAAGATAAAGAGGGTGGGGCCGGCCGAAGCCGTTCCATTGTGTTCACCCTAATGTCGTGCGCCTTAAGTGTCGCGTTGTGGTTGTAACTTATTGAGTCCGCTGTCGGTTAGCAATATTTGTATTGGAAAAGCTACATTCTATTTGTTTTTTTTCGCTAAAATAAAACGTCCCTCGGCGGTCTTGGTCGAAAATGTTCCTGGTCAACAGAAGAAGATCCAGATGAACATAGCAAAGAATAGTAGCAAAAGCATCGAACCGTACTCTGCGATTGGTCTGAGCGTTATACGTGTGTCCCCGGTCACTTCACGAACGTGCATGGTTGCGGTGATCAAAAGTCTCGCGAGGGGAGGAAACTCCACGTCCGAGATCGGCCTGTGGAGCCAGTCACCCTGGTACAGTCCCTTCGCGTTTGCTTTCGACTTGTCAAGCCGAGCCCATCCAATCTTGGGCCTTTGAGCACCTGGTGTGGCCGATTGATCCATTTCTGTCGCGTTTCTGGAACCGCCTCCGGTGTTCGTTCGCCGCGTGGCCTCCTCACCAAGACGGTCCAACCTGAAGACAGAAAACGCATAGTTGCGAAGCTTAGGAACCCTTTTCCGCAGCGGGTGCGAGGGGCCGACTACTGACATATCGCGATCGAGTCGCTCGAGAAGAGCGAGAACGATCTGTGCTTGCCCTTCTTGATCCAGGGAAAACATCGAGAGTTTCGGTACCACTGCCGGTGGCACCGCGGCGTATCCCGCGCGATCGTGTCTAGTCGGCGTCGACACTTGCATCTCAGACACGCCTTCGCCGGCCAACATCTCGGGAGGATCCCAGTCGAGAATCTGGGATTTTATGAAGGGCAGGAACGCGTCATAAGGGGTCGGTGGTGGCGGCTCCATGTTTGGAGTGGGCGGCGCATACGGATCCACAAGAGTAAACTTGTTGTACGCTGACTCCATGTCTTCGAGCAAGTCGAGCATCTCTGGATTCGACGCCAGCACGCGCAGCACGTTGAGCAGCGCGTTCGCCGTGCCTTCAGCGTCAACGGGAACTCGCTTACAGCAAAGCTCAAGGAAGTGTCGCATGAGCTCGCAGTAGAAAGGCACGTTATGCAGTATATGTGTCTTGTCCATAAGTCGTGTCGAACGGCCTTTTCGTCCGCCCCTGGAGCCAGACGCGCCTGAAATAGGAGACGAGTCGTCCGCAAAAGCAGGCGAAGAAGGCTTCCGTTCCGTCGCCGCCGCCGTCACAGCCTCGAGGCCTCGGGATAGCGTCGACGTCGATGATGCCGAGGTTCGCGATGGTCGAAATGGCTTGGGGAACTCCAGAGTCCAAGGCGTGAGATATGTCACCCACAAAGTCAGCAACGGCGAGAGGCTGGCGGTACTTTCGGTTGGCCACTGCGTAAAAGCCTCGCAGAGAAAGCGGTACAGCGGCTTTTGTAGCATCTCTTTAGCGCGCTCCACCTCCTCGGCTGAGTCGGGCTCCCTATCAGCAGGCGACGGGGTGCGGCGTACTGATCTTCGCGCAAAAGGAGTGTTACTACCCCCAGACGCGGGAGGTGAACGCGGTGACAATCGCTCGCCATCCGTCATCATTCCCGTCTTTTGCTTTTTCGAACCCTCATCCGACGTCTCGGCGAATAAGTACGACGTCAACAGAGAAACGGCGTTGACGAGGTCATCGTTCGGTGGGCTATAGTACGAGTACTGCTGCTGCAGTCCCGTGGGGTCCCCGTATCTGGAACCGACCGCAAACCCACGAGAACGGCCATCCGCGTCCACGCCGTATGGCGATCGCGAAGCATCCCCGGCGCCGTAGTACCCGCCCGTCGCGCGCAGAGGCTCTTCAATTCCCGGAAGCCAAAATTCAATCATGATGCTCACCAGCATCTCGCCCTGGCTGACATTCCCGGCGCGGTAGAAGAGCTCGGATGGCCGTGACCACCCTGCCGCACCACGCGTCCCCATTCCTGGCGACTTACCGCGTCCGATATTCGCAGTACCGCGAGGAAGGAAGTATTCGAGATGCGACAGGAGGAGTTCGCGATACGGGTGAATTTTCTGGCTCCCGCCGAGCAAGCTGTCCATCCACTGGGGCCGACCCGAGCCCGAACCGTACGGCGATCCTTGCCTGCCATGCCCCCTTCGGTCGTTCGCCAGACCGGCGGATACCGACCCACGCGCCTCCGAGCACGCGTAGTACGCTGACCAGAATAAAAAGTAGTGGTACAGTCCCAGGTGGACGTGAAAACGTCCTTGCGCGTCGCGCTGCACGCAGTTGCGGTAGGGCAGACGCTGGTTCAGCAAAGCAGGATCTGTTTGAAGCCGTCGCTGCGTGCGCACGGGCAAGCGCTCGAGGGGAAACGCAAACTGCATCAAACCGTCCGCGTCCGCGGCGAGTACCGCTTTCATCAGCGGGCCGGTAGGGGAGAGGAGATCGATCAGCATCCACGCCTCTCGCTCCGAGTTCCTGTCCTGCCGCCCTGCAGAGACGGATTGAAGCCAACCACTGGCGCCGTCGTCAAAGTTGAAGATCGACCACAGCAACGGTTGGTAACACGCGCTGAAGAAACCCCGAAGATTGTCCCTATTGTTCTCCAGCACGCTAAGCACACTGTTGATACGATGCGACAGCGAAGAGTGTCTGCCGCGCAGTATGCTGTTCAGCTCCTCGAACGTCGTGGGTTGCTTGTTCGTGCTGTTAGAATCGTGGCGCGAGCCCCCGCCGACGCCGCCCACCGAAGGGCTCGCATCTCCGCCCGCTCGCCGGGAGCCTGAGCTTCCCCCGGGCGTCGTCGATCTCGGCGCGGCGGTGCCAAAGAATTCCGCACGGAGACCGCCGTCCGGTCCCCGAGACGCACCCAGGGTGGACATCGCGCCAACCCACTTTGGCCTCTGCGTTCTTGCGAGTGCTCTTTTTCGAGCGAAGAGAAGCCAAAAAAAAATGCAAAAACAAAAAACACCGCCCTGTGCGATGCGTGCTGTGATCTGACTGTTTACCAGACTGTACCCGGTACACACATACATGGCTTTGATAAAAATGGATCAAGCGCCAAGGGGAGCGAGCAAAAGAGTTTTAGAAAATCAAAGAGCACGAGAACAGGCAGGCGCAGCGTCGCAGCGAAAAGAACAGTAAAATGGTCAACAATCACTCGTCATCGCTGCTAGTAGTCAAGGCCTTTAACAAAACCGAACCTATCGACATATTCATACTCATCATAAGAGGCCTTCTTTTTTGACCAGGCCAAAAAGGCCGGGTCTTCCTGTTCCTGGCTATTCTCCGCCGGCGGCGAACGCGCCGGCGCCTTTTCCTCGCTATCTTCCACCGGCGACTGTCTTTTTTTTGCCCCCGCGCGCTTTGACATCCGCGATGAGCTTTCCGAAGACGTCCGCCTTGGAAGCCGCCGCCGCCGCCGCCGCCGCTCCTGACCCCCCCGATCCCGCCAACCCAACCGCCGGCATCATCCCCGCGCGATCCCTGTTTTGCTCGAGCATTCTCACCTCTTTGGCGATCGCCCGCAAGTTGGGCCTGTGTCCTGAATCGATGGAAGCGTTGACGCGAAGGGTGAACTCCTTGTGCCGGTCAATCAGGTGTTCCCGCCGACCGGCGGTGCTCAAACCCGCATCCGTCAGAAGTTTCCGCAAAGGCTTGTCCTTCATGATGTGATACACGAGCTTCGGTAGCTTGGCCATCATGTGTTGCTCCTCCGCGTCGTCAACCACAAACGCGCTTTTGGGCGACGAACCCGCGCCCACCGCATCCGCGATTGCGGCGCCAAACGCGCCTCCCCGAGTAAGGCACACGTCGACGTGACTGTTAATAAGCCCTTTCTGAACGCCGACGCCGCAGATGGGACACTGCACCGTACCCGGTCGCTGTTTGCCATCAGACCCTCCCGGCGCAGTGGACGGTGCGGATGGCTGGCGACCGCTGGGTTTCCGCTTTGATTCGCCGCCGCCGCCGCCGCCGGCGTCTTCGTCGCGAACCAAATCAACAACCTCTTGCTTCGCGTCGTCCGTTTCCAACTCCGAATCACTCACCCCGTCGTCGTCCTCATCTTTTTCCTGTGTCCCGCCGTAGTCTTCGTCACCCAGCGCACCCGCGTCTTCGTCATCCTCCTCGTCGGGTGTTTCTTTGTCTGATGGCGACGCGGGCGTGGGGGAGCGACGGGACGTCCGAATCGTTGGACCCCAACCGCCAACAACAGGAGCGACTCCGCCAGACGTGGAAGCCTCCGCGCCCGTCGTGGCGGATCGAGTTGCCTTTCGAGTTTCCAGCGCTTGTACCGCGGGCGTCTCTTTCTTCGTATCTGCGTTTCGCGATGCGTGACGCGTGGTTCGTTTCGCAGGGGGACCGTCGTCCGGCGACGGCGCAGGCGGCTTCGAAATGTTGGCACCCTTTTTGCGTTTGCTCCCATTTGCGTTCTCCAGCTTAGCACGCGCCGGCGTTGGGTCATCACCGCGTCGCGCGCCCGTCAAAAGTGTAACGCGCGCCGCTTTGTATGCCCCGACCACAGCTTCAAGCGCGTGATTCGGTTTCAGATCCTCCTCCTTCGCCGGGGATCGGCATGTTGGACATTCGACTTTGAATTCTTTCAAAGTGCGTCGGATGCACAACGAGCAGTAGGTATGCGTGCACGTCGAGAAGCTGACCGGCATGCAGAACAGCTCCTGGCAAATCGAACACCGCATCGACGCATCGAGCTTGCGTTGCTCAGGCTCGGGCCAAGCGTCAGGCTCGTCATCGTCCAGGTCCCCCGCGTCCACCGCGAACATCACACCGCTCGCGCGCCAGATTGTAAGACCCAACTGCTCGCTTGAAAATCTTGAAATAATTTCTCGGAAGCCCTCGACGCACAACGACGCGCACACGACACCATCCACGATTTCTTCCAACGCGACGCTCGGTATGGAAACTCGTGTGAAAAAGCAAAAGCGCGAGCGCCGCGATGCTAACGCGGGCGAGGCCATACCCCGCCTTCCCAACCACATCGTCGTCACGCACGTTCTCAGATCTGAGCATTTCGACGACCCCGCAGATCTCGCACGGCTACCAGCGGTGAGCCGCGCGATGCGCGATGCGGTGGCGGAAACGGGGCTTGCTTTTGGAGAGCTCGGTGAATTCCGTGCCGCGAACCTCGGATGTTTAAGCGCGGTGCAGCGCCTGCAACGGGGAGGTCGTCTGTCGCGTCAAGAATACCTTTGTGAGGCAGCGGCGAGGAGCGGACAGCTCGAGGTGCTGCAGGCGTTGCACGAGAACGGCACACCGTGGGACTTTCGCACGTGTTGGGGGGCGGCAAGGGCCGGGCACCTCGAGGTGCTGCAATGGGCGCGCGCGAACGGCTGCCCGTGGAACAAGGAGACGTGCGCGAAGGCGGCAAGGGGCGGGCACCTTGAGGTGCTGCAATGGGCGCGCACAAACGGCTGCCCGTGTGACGAGAGGACGTGCCGGTATGCGGCGGAGGGCGGGCACCTGGAGGTGCTGCAGTGGGCCCGCGCGAACGGCTGCCCGTGTGACGAGAGGACGTGCGAAGGGGCGGCGTGGGGCGGGCACCTCGAGGTGCTGCAGTGGTTGCGCGCGAACGGCTGCCCGTGGCACCTGGGGACGTGCATGTGCGCGGCGCGTGGCGGGCATCTCGAGGTGCTGCAGTGGGCGCACGCGCACGGCTGCCCGTGGAACGAGGATACGTGTTCGACCGCGGCGGAGTGTGAACACTTTGAGTTGCTGCAGTGGGCGCACGCGAACGGGTGCCCGTGGGACGAGAGAACGTGCACGAAAGCGGCGATTGGCGGGAACCTCGATACACTGAAGTGGTTGCGCGCGAATGGCGCACCGTGGGATGAAAACACGTGCTTCATGGCGGCGCGGTGCGGCCACCTAAAGATGCTGAAGTGGGCACGTCAGAACGGCTGCCCAGAGTGGGACTAGAACGAGAACTCCGATGAACTCCATGACTCTGAAAGTTCTTACTAAAATACACTAGTCTGCGTAGCCTTGTAACCTTACCGGGAGACGACATCATAAACTCGGGAATCACGCGTTTCCATCGCTATTCACCTCAACTCGTGTTTCCTCTCTATTCAACTCAACTTCGGTTTCCAGTAGTCGCTCGTCGTACCCCTCAGGAGGCTGCCATTCCAACACCGCCTTGGGGTACACCACTTCGTGCAGAAACAGTCCGTGCGGCGGCGCGCCCATCGGCGCCGCGCTCCGGTCCTTCCCCACCAGCAACGCGCGCACGTCATGCGGCCCCGAGTCTTGTCGCGTCGCGGCGAGCATCACAGCTCCGACCATGATCCTCACCATGCGGTACAGAAACCCGTTGCCCTCTACTTCCAGACGCACGCGCCCGTCATCTAGTTCCACGACGTCGAACCGGTATATGGTTCTCGTGGGGTTTCTTTTCACGGAGGCGTGCCTGGGTTTGTTGGAAAACGCGCTAAAGTCGTGCGTCCCCACCAAAATCGCCGCCGCCGCTTTCAGCTTTTGCATATCCGGCGGTTTATACCCCACCGCCCAGGCGTGGCGCCTGGCGAACACGTCGTGCTCCAACCGAGGGTCGAGGTAGTAGTGGTAGGTCTTGCGAACCGCGTGGAATCGCGCGTGGAACGCGGGGTGCGGTCTTCGAAACTCCATCACCCGAATGTCCTTCGGAAGCATGCCGTTTAAACTCCGGCGCGCGCGTTCCAGATCCGGTAGCGGCGCGCGGGCGTAGAAGTGAATGACTTGACCGTTGGCGTGAACCCCCGTGTCCGTCCGGCCAGACCCCATTAAACAAAGAAATTCCCTATCCTCCCCGAGAAGCTTACCAAGCGCTTTCTCTATTTCTCCCTGCACCGTCCTCATCTCGCGAGGTTGGAACTGGAACCCGAGGTACGCCTCGCCGTCGTACGTCACCTTCAGCATGTACGTCACGTTTCGTCCGCGCGCCGCGCGATGAAGCCTGCCCTCGTCGCTCAGGGAAGCCTTCAGCGCGGCGTTACGCCAATCACCCTCGGAGTATACGCCGTCCAACTCGCCGTCGTCCAAGGCGGTGTCGGGGGCGGCCGAGGTGGATGCGCGAGGACACCGGAAAGAGCCACCGCGTGTTTTCCGGGGTGCCGTCCTCGCGCATGCCCCAACCCCAACCTGCCACGAAAGGGACGCGCACGACATCCTTCCCGTCCTCTCTGTGGATTCCGCCTACGTGTCTTGCCGGGCGTGCGCCACGCGCCCAACGCGCGAGTTCGTGCCACCGCACCTCACAATGAGCTTCGACTGGTCCGAGGGACCGAGACATCACCAGCGAGGGATTCGGCAATCGTTTTTTGGGTCGCAGGGTTTTGGTTTCGGAAGAAGGATAACGCGGAAGATTCAGCGCAGTGTTCCCCGCACCGGCCTCGTCGTGGATCGAGACCGGCGTATCGAACACACACATCGACGTCGTGTCACGCATGTCGGGCGATATCACCAAGCTCCCCGCGAAGGGCGTGTGGCACTGCTACGTCCACAAGCTTCGGGCCTGGGTCACCGGTGAGGATGGATTCCCGGTCCGACCGTACTTGATGCTGGTGGTGAGCACGGAGGACGGCAGGTTCCTGTCGTGCGATCCCGGGGACACCGCGGAAACGGCGCTCGGGGGTAACATGTCCAAAACGCAACCCTCGTCGGAGATGGTGTTGCGTTTTTTGAAGCGCGTGATGAGTCACCCGACGCAAATCAACGGCGCGGCGGAAAAGTTGGCACCTACGCGACCGAGGAGCGTAAAGTTCGCGGACACCAACACGGCGGGGCTTCTGCTCGGCGAGCCAGAGAAGTGGGCGGGGGTCACCTCGTGCGCTTACGTGGACGGGTGCCGTGCTGCGCTCGCTGCGCTGGGTATCAACGAGGTTTCCTTCGCCCCCGTTCCAAAGATGTTTCTCGAGAACGTCATCCGCGGAAGCATCGAGCCCGGGATGGCGCCTGAAAACGTGGTGTACGGCACGCAGCACCTGCCCGGTTTGTTGGAAAGCACGGTCGGGTTCACGCCTGCTTTTGGAAAGTCCCTGTTTGCGGCGGCGGCGGCGTACGCCAGGGCGGCGCCGTGGGAAACCCTGGCGGCGCGTCGTCCGGTTCAGTTCGTGTACCGCCTGGTGCTTCGCGAAGACGTCGCCGTGAAGCTCACCGCGTTTGGTTCGGCGGTTGGTTCGAAAGATGGGGGGTCGTACGGTTTCTCGGTTCACAAAACCTTGGAAACCGCGATGCTCGCGTACGACCTGGAGCACAACGGCAAGGACGAGGACGAACAAACCGCCATGGCGGCTGGGGGCCAGACCTGTATGTTCACCTCGGTGTACGAAACCCCGTTCGAGGACGTGGATAACAAAGAGCTTTTCGGGTGGGAAATCGCGGCGAGTGCGGGCGGCGACGGCGGCGACGCGGACGCCGCGCCGGATGAAGAAAACTGGCCTTTGTTCTGCAAGGTCCAGTTCGAGAAAGGCGAAAACGGAGCGCAAGACACGCTCGCGTTAACGCGGCCTGCGATTATCGAGCTGCAGTGTTTCGAGCTCATGTTCAAAGGCGTCGTCGAGCTGTTACACTCGGGCGAGTTGCAATCGCGAAGCGGCGAAAACGCGCGCGACGCGAAAGGGCCGTGGACGGTCAAGTGCGCCAGTTCGGCGGGGAGCGAGGCGGGGGAAACCTCTTTGGTGGAGCTCGAAATCTCCCTACCCGCGCTTATCAGCGACCAAGCGGGTACGTTTTTGTGAAAAACACGTCGTACTCGTGGTTACAAATCGAATCGTCAAACGTGCTTCCCTCGTTCTTTTCACGCGTCGTTTCGTGAGTCTAAAAAAGCCGTCAAGTCAAGCCGCGCCGCGTTTCGAAACACGAAACACGCTTACTCGAACGCCCACTGGTTCTCGCGGCGCACCTCTTCCTCCTCTTCGGGAGTGAAGTCGTTTTTGATGTTGAAAGTCTTGCGAATCTCCTCGGGGGTCTTGCCTTTGATCATGTTCGCCACGGTCATGCAGGTCAGGTCGAGCAGGGACTTGATGTTGAGGTAGTTCGCGGCCTGGGATGGGGAAAAAAGAGCGACTTGTCAGTTTTGTGTTGTTTTGGCTTCACGCCTCACGCAACGACAGAAAAAGGAAAGTCGGGTTTCCTCGGACGTGCTGACGGGGACGGTCGGGTTGTTTCGGAATTAGGGTTAGGCCATCGCGCCCGTGGTACGCACCAGGATCAGCTCGAACAGCGTGGCTTGGTCCACCTTGACGAACTCGGTGTCGAAGGTGGTTTCCTCTTCCTTCTTGTCGCCCTCTTTTTTGTCCTGCGCGGTGTGGAACTTGGCGTACTCGATCACCTTGGTGAGGATCTTAGAGGGGACGTTGGGCAGGGGAATGGCGGAGTCCGTGCCGGTGTCTGTGTTGGAAAGGCGGTACGGGGGGTGGGACGGTCAGAGCGCGTGGTGTGAAAACGGTTTTGACCACCAGCGGGACGGAGGCACAGAAGACGGCGCGGAGGGAAGACCAGCGGACGGACGTACCCTCGATCATGTTCTTGATGGTCTCAGATTTGCTGTTGTTGGTTTGCGCGTGGGTGGGTGGGTGGGGAAAGAGGTGAGCGGACACGTCGTGGGAGTACCGGACGCGGTATCGGTGGAAACGATCAATGCATGCGGGTGGCAAAAACTCGCGGGACGTACAAAGCCACTTCTTGCGGCACCTCGAAGGTCTCTCCGTCGGAGGACATCAGGGTAACGGGACCGTCGTCGGCCATCTTGCTTTGTTTTGGGGTGCGAGATCTGGGGCGAGTCGAACGCCGGTGGTGGTGCTTGTCGAAGGGCGAAGCGCGGGGGAGCTGATGCGTGGGAAGCACTGGTGTGCGTCACGCGGGTGTGGTCTTGACGTTCGGCGGGGCGCGAACGAGAATGACAGGGCGGCGCAACGAGGTCGAGTGACCGTTCTTCAAAAATGAAGAAAGCGGGAAGGCTTGTCGTTGTCGTGGACTCGTGGTGCAATAAAACTGCTCCTCGAAGCGACGCGTGTCGGGCGTTCCCAGGAACGCCGCGTTTCAAATCGGTTTTCGATCGGACAAGCCTTCGGGGTCAAATTTGGGTCTCAGGGTCGAAAGTGACGGTCAACCGGATTATTGACCGTCAAAAACTAAGCCGGTCTACTAAGCCGATTAGATCCTCCCCGCGGTCGTCTTGTTCGGGACAAGTCGGGAACTTTCAGGACGAGAAGGAAGACCCAAGGATGAAGAGAAACAGGAGGAGGAGGCGCACGATTTTGAACTGCATGTATCACAAAAAATAGCTATGTGTGCGAGGCTCGCAATTAAGCCTCTTCCCCGGCGGGCGCCTCGGGCGCCGCCGCCTCGGCCTCCGCCGCCGCCGCCGCATCCTCTTCCGCCTTGACCGCCGCCGCGGCCGCCATTTCCACCTCCGCCGCCGCCGCCGCCTTGGTCGCCGCGAGCGCCTCCATCTTGATTTCGTGCCTGGTCGCGCCAACCTTCTTCGCCACGAACCTCGTCTTCAGCTTCGCTTTCTTTCCAACCAAGTCCCGGAGGTAGTACAGCTTCGCTCTGCGCACCACGGGCTTACCCGCACCTCGGACCTCTTCGAACGCGCACAACGGCGAGTGGATGGGGAAAATACGCTCCACCCCGTACCCTTGGAACGTCTTCCTGACCGTGATCGTGGTCGCCACGCCCGCCCTGTGAATCGCAATCACGATGCCTTCGTACGGCTGCACGCGCGACTTACCCCCCTCGACAACCGTCACGCCTACCTTCGCGGTCATGCCCACGCGGAAGGGAATCAAGTCATCCTTCATCTGGGGAGTATCCACGCGCTCCACGTACTTAGCCAAGCCCTTTCGCGAGCCCCCCGAGTTGCCGCGCGGGTTCACCGCCGCAACTCGCAACGCGCCTCGGGAAACGCAACCGCGTTGCCCGGCGAGGGAAACGACGCGCGGGGCCGCCGCGACGGCGGACCTCGCGCTCAGCGCGTACGCCTTTTTCGAGGTCACACCGGCGGCCTGTTTGTAGTGGGCAGGGATGGGGGGGTAACGTCAGCTTACGGTGTTTTTGGAGCGTACAAAGCGGCGACTCGCGACGGCCCCGCGGGTGGCGAAAATCAGTCCGCCCAAATCGTTGGATAAGGCGTCAATATGACCTAACCCTCAAGCCGGGAAATGGACACGCGCGCCGGACCGCGGCGCTGGTGCGCGACGCGACTATCAACGGGCGGTGCGACGCTGCGGTACGGCAAGCACGTGTCGTGTATCACGCCGGTGACGAAAACAGCGCCCCGGAATCGATCGCGCCCCGCGGTCGTCACCCCGGGATGGCACGCAAAGGTGGTTCGGCGTGTTTGACGTGCCACGTCCAACTTTCAGGCGGATGAGCGAAAACCAAAAGCGCACGCGACGGGTTCGGCACGGCGAATGGCGTGCGACACGCACCTTAACAGGCGCCGCGATGGACATGGCGTTCATGGAGATGCGAAGAGACATCTTGGACGTCTTCGCGAGTGGGCGTGTCCCGACGACTCCGCGCACGTGCAATGCCGGGACCGTGGCGTCGGGAAATGGAGACGCGATGAAGCCCTAAACTTGGTTGGAGCCCGATTTCGATGGGCACAATTTCTTATTTTTTGAGCAAAAGCTGCAAAAGGGGCCGAGACCGGTCCACTCCGCCGCGCGCGTCCCCGGAGACCCGGAGACAAGTTGCCGCGGTCCTTGTTTCTAGCACCGACCCTCCGGTATGGCGGCGGTGTCGTTCTTCGCGCGCGTCGCCCCGCCCCCGCGCGTCCCCAACGCGGGGCTGGGACGACGCGTTCCCCACGAATCTCGCCGTGCCGTGGTTTTCGCGCGACGCGGCTGGGGCGACACCGACAGCCGGTTCTCCAAGCTGGACAAGAAAGGCGACGGGGACACTTCTGAGAAACCTGAGCGCGATGACTACGGGGACACGCAGCGGAACATCTCGTTCCAGGAACTCCGGAAACGACAGGACCGGGAGCAACGCAAGGTACGTTTAGACGGCCACCAAGGAGGCACCCGCCGCCGCCGCGTCCGCGAATCGTGAATGACATCTTCATTGAATCCTCCTCCGGAGTTTCTGTCTTTTCTGTCCATCCCTCTGACCACCCCACCCTGACATTTCAACACGCAGGACTCCGAGGACAGGGGCGCGGACGGGGAGTACTGGGGTGAAGACACTGGGTTGGGCGGGTGGTCGACGATGATGGGCGAAAACGCGAGCGGCAAAACAAACGCGTTGAAGACGGGAAAGCAGCGGCGGGATTCGGAGAAAACGGCGCGGCGCGACGCGGCGCAACAGGCCGCCGCGGACAAGGATTTAGGCGTGGACGACGCGGGTCCTGTTGCTAAACAGTCACCGCTAAGTGTCAAGAAAACCGAAAAAGGAGGCACTGCTGTTACCACGGCGTACAAAAGAGGCGGGGTCCGGCCGTGGGAAACCGCGCGGGCGGTTCGCGAAGCGAAACAAGCGGCGGACTTGGCGAGCGGCGACTCCGCAGACGCCGCGGAGTCGTCCAGCCCGTTCGCCAGGGCCGGGTTACCAGCGCACATGACCACCGCGATGACGAAGGCGGGTATGAAACGCACGACTGAAATTCAACGGCTGGCGATTCCCGAGCTCATCGCGGGTCAGGATGTGGTTATTCTCGCGGAAACCGGGTCGGGCAAGACGTTCGCGTACGTGCTGCCGATGATGGCGTCGGTGGGCGCACCAGGCCGGGGCGGCACCAAGGTCCAAGGCCGCTGTTGCCCGTCCATGGTGGTCTTGGTACCGAACGTGGAGCTTGGAAGACAAGTCACGTACATGGCCGAGCTCGCCGCGGAGTGGGTCGCGACGGATGAGTTCCCGAAGCCGGGTGTTTTTTCGCTGTTAGGGAAGGACAAGAAACTGGTGAAACCCACGGCGCCGAAAAAGCGCGGCGCCGCGAAAAGCGCCGCGATCAAGCGGAAGTTTAACGAGAAAGCCATGGTGAAGGCCGCCCGGGTCGCGGCGAGGGTTATGGCGGTGGAAAACGCACGAACCGCAGGGTTGGGCGAGGAAGAAATTTTGGAACTTGGCGAGACCGCGGCGGAGGAAGCGGGGTCGCGGGCTTCCAACGAAGCCAACGCGCGCGTGGGCGCCACGAACGCCATGTCCGTTCCCGCGGGCGCCAAGGGATCGAAAATCAAAGGCGACATGGAGGCCATTCCCGAGTTCCGCAGGGCGGAGGTTCTCGTGGCGACTCCGGCGCGGTTGCTGTCCTTGATGCGGGACGGGTGGATCATGCCCGGCAGGCTAAAGCACGTCGTGATCGACGAAGCGGATGAGATGTTAAGTAGGGGGTTTGAAAAAGAAGTCGCTGGGGTTATTGAAGCCGCGTACCAAGGCGAAGGCGTGAACCGCTTCGGAGGGCGGGTGCAGTTTTGTTTCGCCGCGGCGACGATGCGGGAGGAAGGGCCGATTTTCGACGCCTTCTCCAGGGGGGCGGAATCCCTGAAGTGGATCAGCACGAAACAGTTCGGGGGGGTGCATCCGCAGCTGCAACAGCGCGTGCGGTACGTGTCGGGCAGCGACGACCGGTTCGTCTCGCTCACGAACGCGCTGAAAGGCGAGGCGCGTCACCAAGCCGTGGTGTTCGTGGGCTCCCCACACGAGGCGGATTTGTTAGTCGCCAAGTTGTCGCAAACCGGGTTCGCCGCCATGGCGTTTCACGGGAAAACCGCGGACCGCGGCGTCGCCATGGATGAGTTTTTCAACGGAGACCTGCCCGTGTTGGTGTGCACCGACCTCGCGGCGAGGGGCATAGACTTTCCCGACCTGCACCACGTCGTGCAGGTAAGGGCCTTTCCCATTTCCACACACCGCCTCCCTGATTGCCCATATTCGTACTTGAAGGGACTATTCCCTCTGACTGTTTGTTCATGCATCGCGATATACTCGACTGACATTTCTTTTTTCACAATCAGTACACCCCGGCGAACACGCCGGAGATGCACCTGCACCGATGCGGACGAACCGCGCGCACCGGCCAGGAAGGGCCGTTCATCGTGACGTGTCTCGTGGATTCCGAAAACGACGCCGTGGACGACGAGGTGAAACGGCTGATGGGGATTTAAGTTAAAAAAGTTATTGTCCTGTTTTCCTCTTCTTGGCTATTTTTTCCTATTGCCCGCCTGCTTGTTTCTTGAGGTGCGCCAAGCATTTCTGTTTCACCCACTCCTTGTTTTGCGGCGCGTACGCGTTGATTGCCGGGTCGTACACCAGCGCGCTTAAATCCGACAGCGCGTCGATGTAGTTGTAAAGGTCGGAAACGTCGTAGTCCAAACGTCGCATATTGGGATACATCTCCTGATACCAATAAAAGAAAGTGTCAGTCGTGTATGGGCAAACAGTTGGGGTTGCTGGGGGAAACGCTACTACCTTCAGCCTTTTCTCAAACAACGAAACGATGCCCTCCACCGCAAGGCTCGTCTTCTCGTAATCAAGGAACGTGCGCGAGGTTTTGTTTTTCGTCGTCTGAAGAAGCACGATAGTGTGGCGGTTGTCCGCCTGTGGAAAAGAGGTTGCGGAAAGGAATGGGTCAGTCGGCCGGGTCGAACGTTCGAGCTCCCGCGAAAAGTCTCCCGAGGAAGATGACGGGTCGCGTGCGGAGAGAAGTCTGAAACGCCGTCGAGTGTGTGCCGTGGATGCGGTTCGGGCGGCGACGACGACGCACCATGGCGTTTCCGGAGACGAGCGATGCAGGCACCAGGTGCGGTGCGCGCGGCGGTGCGCACACTGGAGTGCCTACCCGATTCGGGCGGGCAGAAGGAAATAAATAATTGACGAGACGTGCGCGTGCGGGTGGAAAATGAAATGCTGATGCTACTTCCGTGATTTCAAAGCAAGGCCTATCGCGACCCCGTCGCCGCGGAGACCAGCGGCTTGCCGTCCGCCTCCACCCACGCCCCTCCGTGCATCGCGTAAAACGCGGTTAGCGTGGTCCTGCCGAGACAGGTTCCGAAAAGCGTCCCGGTTGAGCACCCCGTGATTTTGACGGCGACGTACTCGCCCGGTTTGGGCGCGGTTTTTTTCTCCCCAAATCCGCCGTTCACCGCCGCTTCGGTTTCGTCCACGTCGCCGCCGTAAATCCCAACGTCCTCGTTTGAAAACACCACCCACTTGCTCGTGTCTGTTTTCCCTGTTAGCTCCTCCTCGTTCTTCTTCGAGGTGCCTTCCACGGAACAAAGGTGCACCTTACCAATCTCCTTTTCCTGGTGCACGGCGCTCGCGCCACGGAACGCGTCGATCACCTCCTGTAACCGCCGCTGCTTCACGTCCTCAGGCACGTCGTCCACCATCGTACGCGCCGCGCTCGTGCCGTCCCGTTCCGAGTACGCGAACATGAACGCCTGTTCGTACCCCACGGTTTCCATCAAGCTCACCGTGTCTCTGTGCTCCGTCTCCGTTTCCCCGCAGAAACCGACTATGATATCCGTGGTCACCGCGCACCCCGGGATCTTGGCCTTGACGTTGTCGATGAGCGCAAGGTAGCTCTCGCGCGAGTACCCTCGCGCCATGCGCTCCAGGTTGTCCGTGTTGCCGCTCTGCGCGGGCATGTGCAGGCACGCGCATACGTTCGGGCGTGACGCAATCACGTCTAGCACCGAATCGGGGAAGTCCTTCGGGTGCGGTGACGTGAACCTCACGCGCATCTCGGGGTCAATGGCGGCGACGCGGTCGAGAAGTTGGGCGAACTGCACGCTCCCTTCCCTGCGTTTCTTCGGCGCGTACCGAGACGAGAAACCCTCCGCGTACCCAACGAAGGGCGTGCCTCCTGCAGAGGCGACTTCGGGGGACATGCCTACCGGGATTGTTTTTAACACGCTGTCCGCACCACCAACACTGAAATCTTCCTCTTCCCGGACCTTCCCGTCGTCCCCACCGTTGCTCAACATGGTTAAGAAATCCGTGGCGTCGCCCCCCGAACCGTTTTCGTCGCTGTACGCGTACGAGTTGACGTTCTGTCCCAACAGGGTTATTTCCTTGACCCCCTGTTCCGATAGTAACCGGACTTCGTACTCAATAGACGAAGGATCTCTTGACCGTTCCCGCCCGCGCGTGTACGGCACGATGCAAAACGAACACGCGTTGTCGCACCCGCGCATGATCGTCACAAACGCGGCGTGCGCGCCTTCTTTGCGCACGGGGACTGTGATTGTAAAAAAAAGTGTCAGTCTCGTGTGGGAAAACGTGGAGGCGGGATTCGGGAAACGCGCAATACGCACTTATATCCGCGTATGTCTCCTCCACGCTGAGCTGCACGTTCATTGCTTGGTTTCCCCCGTTGACGATGTTGATCAGGTTTGGTAAATCCCGGTACGCATCCGGACCGGCGACAAGGTCCGCGAGCTGGTCGGTTTCCAAGAGCTTGGTTTTCAACCGCTCCGCCATGCACCCGAGCACGCCCACCACGGGTTTTTCCCCTTTCTTTTTGCGTCGCCTAAGCGATTTGAAATACGCCAGCCGTTGCCAAATCTTAGCCTCCGCTTTCTCGCGTATCGCGCACGTGTTCACCAGAATCACATCCGCGTCGTGAATATCTGTCGTTTCGTCCCACCCTCCCTGTTTCAAAACCGAAAGCATCACTTCAGAGTCGTTTACGTTCATCTGACACCCGTACGTCTCGACGTAGACGTGCTTTCTTTCTTCGATTTTAGACCCATCCCCGGTCGGGGCGTCGAGCACCGCGCCCGCCACGCCGGTCGGGGCGGTGTTCATCTTGGAAACATCCTGGAGTGGGAGATGACGGGAAGAGGGGTCAGTTATGGTGCGCCAGGGCGTTCTGGGGACGCGCGGGCGGTGTCTGCTCGTCTGTTCAGCGCCCACGAGGAAGGCGCAGGAACATCGGGGCGGTGGGGCGGCGGCTGGGGCGTCAAGGAACGTGGAAGGTGGTCGTACCTCGGGGGTAAGGTGCTGTCCGCCACCGGGGCCGTGCGCGCGAACGCTAAGCGCGGCGCGGCCCGTGGTGGGCTTCGCGGCCGAGCGCGCGCGGGGCACGCGGGTACCGGCGAGGGTACCCGAGGCGGCCAAACCGAAGCATGCCGTCGTGCTGGCCATCTCCTCGAAAACGACTTCAAGCACTTCGACCTATGTTGCGCCTGAATAAACGCGCGAGTCCTCGCACGCGAACTGCGCTCGGGGAAAACGAGCGGGGAAGCCTCGGCGAGAGGTCCCGGTGTCGGCGCGGGGGATTGTGAGGAGGACAGACGCGCGCGGTGAGGGACGTGGCGGAAAACCTCGGATAAGCCGGAAAGAAAAAGTGAGAGTGGAGGGTTGGAAACATTCTGTAAAATTGGTCTCTAGAAGCTCTGCGCTCGCGCTGCGCCAGACGCGCGCCGCGTCGCGATGGCGGACGCGGCGGCCGCGATAGAGCAGGAGCTCGAGGCGCTCGCGGCGCTGTACCCTGACGACGGGTTGGTGGTGAGACGCGCGAGTGATGGTGGGCGGGATGAACCTCTGTCGGAATCTTCCTCGCGCATTTGGAAACACACCACGGTGTCCTTGGACGTGGCGCCGCGAACCCTGGATGACGAGACCACGCGGTTTGTCCGGGCGACCCTGACCCTGACCCTGGATAACGACTACCCACGGAACCCACCCTCGGTTACGTTAACAAACGCGCGCGGGCTGGACGACGTGAGACAAGCTTTCGTGTTTCGGGGTTTGGAAGATGCGTGTCGCGGCTTGACCAACCAGCCCATCCTCGCGTTGCTGTGCGAGTGCGCGTTTGATTGTTTGAGCGAGATGAATTTCCCGGACGGAGACTGCGCGTTTTGCCTTACTCCGGTTGATGCAGGGCGCGGGGGGGACCGAGAGCAGCGCACCACAAGGAGACCGTTCATGAAGCTCATGACCTGCTACCACTGTTTCCACGAAAACTGCTTCGTGAAGTGGTGGCGCTGGAAAGCGCGCGCCGCGGTTGCGGCGGCGGCGGAGCGAGGCGCGCACGCCGCCGCGGCGTGTAGGTTGCCCCCACCACCCACACACATGTGCCCGGTGTGCCGCGTGCCTATTGAAGATGATGACGTGCGCCACGTCAATCTGGACGGCGACGAGAAGGACGACGACGACGAAAACGCAGCGGGTACGTCCGAATGCGTTTCGTCTTCGGCGGAGCGCGCGCGGCGCGAGCGATTCGCGGCGGCGATGAAACGGCAACAACACAGAAACGGGCTGATTGACGTCGGTGCCTGCGAAATCGTGCTCACTTCGGCGCGGCCGAGGGCTTCGGATCTCGTGACCCTAAATGCGCATACAACCGAGCCGCGTGCGAACACGAGTAGCGGCGGGCACGTTCCTAAACCGAAGCAAAATGCTGATACAACTGAGCCGCGCGCGAGTACGAGTAGTGGCGGGCACGTTCCTTTCCCGAAACTGAAACCGAACCCAGGCGGCGGACGGGGCGGCGGGTTTGGGTGGTTGAAAAAAGCAGCCGGCGCGCACGCGGACATGTTAAATGAAAGCGTTGGTAAAATTGATATTCAGCGTGACGGTACGGGCGGTCGAAGCGGTGGCCGAGGCCGGGGACGAGGGGGGCGAGAGACGAGATGTCCGAGCTGATACGTTTTGCATTCATTGTCTTTACGCGCTCGGTCTGTCTCGTTACGCAGTCGGTGGTCTGTCGTTTCTTCGTCTCTCGTTTCTCTCGTTTCTTCATCTCTCGTTTCTCTCGCCTCTGGCCGGCGCTTCCTACACCGCCGGCGTAACTTCTGAAATCAGCCCGTCGAAGGCTTGGTTCACAGCGCGTTGCATCCTATCTTCCACTTCGAATCGACCGATCGCGGTCGCGACGCAGCGCAGCACGTCAGTGCAGGTGACGACGCCGACTGGGCTTCCGTTCGCGTCGACGATCCAGCAGCGGTGTATCTGCTGCTTGACCATCACCTGCGCAGCGTCCGCCATCGTGGCGTCTTCACCGAGCGCGTCCATAAGCTTGACGATCCCGGCACCGTCTCGCCCCCGGCTTAGAAACGAACCGACAGTTTCTTTGAGAACATCCTCGCTGTCCTCGGCAAAGGACGGGCTGGTGAAATCGCTGAAGCTCAGCGTATCAATCGCGCGCCACGCCGAGGCGTCCCCCGCGCCGTCCAGGGTCCATTTGCCGAGGCGCACCACACAAGCCGCGCCTATACCTTTCGCAATCATCTCTCGGAACACCCCGGCGACGGGTGCGTCCTGGAACGTGCAGAACGGAGGCGACGCGTGCGTCCCCACGGACTCGCGTAGCGCGCGTCGTAGGTTCCGCGATTGCGTCGCGTATTGAGAATCACTGTCGCGTTCAGAATCCAGAATCACCGTCGCGTTCACCGCGAGAAGAAGACACCGCACGATATCCATCTGTGACACGACATCGACGATTTCTTCCCACTTGGGATTTTCCGTGGGGGCGACCTGCGAAGCGCCGTGCGCTTTGGTGGCGTCGTACGAAGAGCTCGCGTCCGGCGGAGTCAACGGCTTTGGCGGCGAGTCGGTTGACGGTTGGTTCGTCTCGACCACGCAAACGCGTCGGACCTCGGTGTTGACGTACAAATTGTCGCAGTGCTGTTCGAAGAGCAGGTATCCGAGGTCGGAGATGAGTTCGCGAAGGGGAAGAGCCGCGCACGCGAAGGGAATGGACCCGCCGTCGCCTCGCGTGCCGGAAACCAGCGAAGGGTGTATCACGTCGATAACGTTTTTTCCAAGAGCCACGGCTTCGGTCTGACCCTCACCGCGCTCCACGGCGTCAAGCGCCACGCGCACGGCAACGGAGGCGTCGAAGAAGCCCAGGATCTCACCAGTCAGCTTCACGCGCACGGGCACGGACTTGATGCCACTGATCGCGAGCTCGTCCAGGGCTTCGCGAAGCGTCGAGGTTTCCCAGACCGCGACGACCGACCGAGGCCCGCCACCGTCGAGTTTGCCGCCCGTGTTCGCCACGGTGGCTTTCGCGGTCAGCACGTCCGCCAGGGTCAGGGGGTCGAACGCGGAGGTGAGGTTCGGGGGAGGAGCCGCCATGTTGGGTACGGAAGAAAACACGCCCAGACGAGGTGCGTCGTGGAGTGAGTCGTAGCTTTTCAACTCGGTTCTAAAAGGAAAGACGTCGACGCGTCCAAGAAATTTTCCCTTAGTACCAACATGTGCTGCGATTCTCTGCAAAACACAGCGCTTGTACTTCTATTTTCTCGGTATACACGTATAACGACTAGCTTCCCTTCTCCTTGGCGAAATCTGTATCCCCCCCAGAGCTCTCCTTCTCCCGCAACTCCGCGGTTCGCGTCGCCACCGCGTCTGACGTGTCCCCATCCTCTACTTTCTTCCAGAACGCCATCTTCGCTAAAAACTTTTTAACCGGTCCGGGTTCGCCGCCGTCCACCACCTCATCCGGCGGCGGCGGCGGCGCGTACCTCGCCGCGGTTTCCCGGTAAAAAACGTACACGAGCTGTCGCACCGCGGCGGCGAAGAGGAACGACCCGACCACCGCGAACGCCAGCAAAAAAACCGTGGCCCACTTTTCCGTGATCGTGCCGACGTCCCACACCCGGTCGAACGCGGTGCCGGTGAATATCCCCATCGCCGTTTCCGACGCGCGATTTGTGTCCATGCCGCTCGACACAGTTCCACTGACACCGGCCGCGGTTGCGGTGGCCGCCGCAGAGGTCGCGGGTTCCATTAATAACGACGGAAGTGACGGAACTATGACGCTGAAAGTTCCCACCACCACGCCGACCGCTAGGGACAACACCGTACCTAGCCCCAGCCCCGCGCGAAGCAAACGCATTCGGTGCCCCAGCATCAGCGTTTCGCTTCTCTTTAAATTTTCCTTACCCTGCAACCCCTCGAACAGAAACACCGGGACGCACAAAGCGTAGTCAAGAAGTTTCACCAAACCCAAGTACGGAACGGGAATCGTGAGAACCCCGTTCCACGCGATGGATAGTAACCGCCGCGCGTCGATGAACAAAACGAACTTCCACACGGCGAAGGCGTCCACGATTTCTCGCCACGCGTTTTTTGGGTTCATTCTCGAAGCAGAAGTAATGACTCCACCGCCATCGGACGTGACATCAGCACAATCAACATCCCGCGCGTTGCGGAACGTCGCCACGCGCACGGAAATCTGTGCGACTTGCTTCGCGAGCTGGGAGATAAAAAATAAAGTGTCAGTCTCGTATGGGCAATCAGGGAGGCGGAATGTGGTGAATGGGAAATACTTACCTGCACCGCTAGCAAGAACGCCGCAGCGACGATGTCGACTTCGTGCACCCCCGCGATCGCCAGCAAAAAAGTCCCCCCCAAGTTAACAACCTGCGCCGCCGCCCCAGCGCACACCGCAAGCACCACGGTGGCGGCGAAATCGCGGAACGTGAGCCGTACGGTTTCGGTGATCACGTCGCGCGCTCGGACGCCGGTTGGCGGTTTCGGTTTCTTTTTTCGTGCCAAAAACGAAAACACGTTTTTCGTTTCCGTCTCGGTCAAAACCTCTTCGATTGTTGGGATTGGAGATGCCGGGACAACCAACAGGGAGGGCGGTTTCGCGGGAACGCGAAACGGGAGCGGTTTCTTTTCGGGTTCTTTGGGGTCTTCGGTGTCTGCGGTGCTCGCGGCGTCTGATGAGACAGAACTCGCGTGCACACGCCGCCAAACGCGACCGCCGGCGACGCGGTGGCGCGGACGTAAAAAAATCGCCCGAGTAACAACGCCGATCTGCGAAGCGCGCGGTGCCGCGCGAGTCTCCACCCCCCGGTTCCCACGCTCCTCCCAGCGCCTTCCACGCCGCACGCCCCCAGGGACCCCCAAACACACCCGCGCCACGCCCAACCCCGACATCCCAAAGCGCTTCCAGGAGCACGTCCGCGTGTGCGCATGCAATGGAAGATGGGTGCCGTTGCTTTTCACCGAGAGGCCAAGAAGTGTTTTGGCTAAAAAATGTGTTTGATTTCAACGCGGGTCACGCCTGCTCGCTCTTGTTGAACAGCTCCATGGTGAGGTTCGCTAAAAACGCGGGAACGGATCCGCACCGATCCACGAACGTGTGCGTCATCAGCTTCACCTCCGCGGTTGATGAGTAATCGGTTTCGATTATCGTCACGGTTCCCTCGTTTTTAGAAACGCCCGGTTTCGCCGGCGTCACCGCGAAGCGCAAAGCTGTTGCGTTTTGCGAACGAAAAGTGTCAGTGCTGTATATCGCGTGTATTGGACGATGTATGGACAACAGTCACCGTAATCGGTCTGAACAGTCACAGGCGCGTTAGAGATAAAACGCAGAGTCTATGATTTGGTAAGTGCGGGGACGTACCTTTGTCGTCGTCGCCGTTCGCAAACAAACTGCGCAACGTCGCCGTTGACGCGCCGGTCACCGAATCCACGGCCATGTCAACCTTGTACCCGAAAAGAAGCGTCACGGTTTCCCGGAAGTTGTAGATTTGCTTTTTAAACGCGCTCATCAGCCGCAGTTCCCTTTTCTCCAGGTCGCCGATTTTTCTTCGCGCGATTTGCAGCTCCGCGGCGTCGGCGAGGGCGAGGCTCGAGTTTGGGGTCACGAAGGTGCTGGGACCGCCGCCTCCAGTGGTAAAGCCTCCAGCGGTAGGCACACCCGCGGGTCCCCCACGCGCAGGCGTGACAAGGCCTCCGAACGGCAACGGCGTGGCGTTCCCAAAAGTCCCGACTAATTGCCCGGGCGTGTTACTAAACGCGCCGCCTTCGTTCGCCTCCGCCGCGAGTCGCGCCACGGTTTCCCGTAACGCGTCTCTTTCCGACTTGACGCACGCCAGCTCGCGCCGCGTCGCGGTTTCGTTCGCCGCGAACTCGGGGTTTTGCTTGAAATGCCAAACCTTTACGCGTCGACGGTCCGTCCTGTCAAGGCGGGTGCACACTGGCAGGAGTGCGTCCTCGTCGTTGCGTTGTGAAGCGTCCCCGTCGTTGCGTTGTGGGACAACTTCCTGGAGCTCCACCATCAATCGTAACTCGAGCGCGTCGACTTCTTTCTGAAGGGACGCGATTCGCGTTTCGGCGGCGGCGCGTTTCTGCTCGGTTTCGCTCGCGACGCGCGCTTTTTCATTCGCGGCGCGCCGAGACTCCGAGCGTTCCTTCGCCAGCAATTCCAAGTCATGCTCAAGCGAGGCGATTCGTTCGTGTGCGTGTCGCAAACTCAAATCCAGCGCAGCCCTTCTTTGCGTTTCGGGGGTTTCGGGTTTTCGCGAAAAGGGAGACTGGCCGCCAAGCGGCGAAACTCGTTTCGCCGGAGTCACCGTACTGGTCGCCGCGGCCGCGTTTGACACCCCAGCCGCCCCTCCGGCGCCCGCGAAATGCTTGCTCGCTTCGTCGTCAAACGACTTCACCACCCTTTGTAACGAATCCTTCTCCCGTTGCAGCGAGTCGTTTCGCCGTTCCAAACGCGCGAGCGCGCCGAGAAGCTCGTCGTGTTGGGTTTTGGCTTCGTCCCGCAACCGCTCAGCCTCCGCAGAGCGCCGCGTCGCCGCCGCCGCAGTCGCGGCGCACGCGGCTGCCCTCGACGACGACTCGCCCCCTTGCCCCAGCGCGGCCGCGAGGGAGTTTTCAAGAGTAACCACCGCGTCCACCAGGGATGCCGGGGTCGTCGCGCCGGGAACTCGCGCGAGCGCGGCGCGCCACGCTTGCGTTTCCGAACTCGCGATCCGCGCTTCGTTTTCAGCCGCCGCCGCCGCCAACTCCAGCTCCGCTAAACGAGTCTCCGCTCGCGTCGCCCGGGCCAACGCCGCAAACGCGCGTTCCTCCGACGCGGTTGCGTTCGCAGAGCTCGTGTTTCTCAACCTCGCCCGCTCAACAAGGGCGGCGTCGTGGGACGCGGCGGAACGAAGCGCGGCGACCACGGCTTCGAGCTCGGCGATTCTGTTGTTTTTAGATTCTGTTTCGGCGCCGAACGCGCCGTCGGGACCCGCGGCGGCTTTCGCGGCATCCATCTCACGCCGCGCAAACGCCACCGCGAGCTCGGCTTCGCCGACCAGTATTTCCGCGTCCGCGAGTGCGGTTTCGGTGTCCACGAGTTTACGTGTAAGCTCGTTTGTTTTCAAAAGCGCGCGTTCGTTTTCCAGGGTCGCCTCGCGAAGCAAAGTTGTTTTTTCCTCCGCCTCCGCCAGGGCTTCGAAAAGTAAATCGTCACTCTCCGCGAGACGTTTTTTCAGCGCACCCTCGTTGCCAAACGACCCGCCACCACCGTACGTACGGCCATTGTTTTCTAGCCGCTCCGCCGTCGCTGTCGCTTTCGCCGCTTTCGCGGTTTCCGCGGCGAGTTTCGCGTTGGCGGTCGCGAGCGCCGCTTCCAACGCCGCGCCGCGCCGAACCGCGGTCTCCGCCTCCGCCTCCGCCGCAAATCGTTCTTTTTTCAGCTCCACGGATCGTACATCACGCTGTTTCTCCAGCTCTCGTATCGCCTCCCTCCACTTCAACGACTCCGTTTCGGCGAGTATCCGCGACCGCTCGTTCGTCGCGGAGGACTCCCGAAGCGCCGCGAGTTGTTTTGCAAGAAACACGGTTTCCTCGCCCCGTCGTTCAAACTCGCGAATCAAATCGGACCGCACCAAGTTCACGGCGTCGTATGCGTTTTTCAACTGCGAATCGTCAACGTCACCGCCCGGCCCGTACACCCGGTGTCCTCCCTGGATCACGGGGTGCATGGTGGGGATGACGAGCGTCGCGTCGTCGTCCACGCCCGGGATGCCCGGGGACGGGACGTATGAAGTCTCTTTTTCGGGAGACTTACCTTTTTCGGGAGACTTAAGCATGCGAGGCGTGGCAGGGACGGTGGTCTCCCTCGCTTCGTGTGTTACTTCCGCGGTTGCGGTGTCGCTCTGTCGCCGTGCTGAAGTCCTCCTGGAAGGCGACGCGGTCCGCGCGACCTCGGTGGATGTGGTTGGCGCCACACCCACGCTTCGCCGGCCTCCTCGTGAACCATAGACGGTTGGGGAGAGCTCTTCCAGTCGCGACGACGACCGCGTTCCCCGACCCGTTACCGCGCGCGCGCTCGCCGCGGCGGCCATTGATTTGGACGCCGAGGTCAGAATACCCGTCTCACCCCCCGCTGTGGGAGGCGAGACGGGGTGGTCCACGCGTCGGCGTTTCGCGCCCGACCGCGAGGCGCCTAGATTGGACGGCGAGTCATTTGAAACCGCACCGACGCCGACGCTTTCCGAGGCGGACCCGCGACGCGCGCGCGTGGTTCTCGTCGCGGGCGCCGGACTCGAGGTGTTCCGGGTTTGCCGCGAGGGCGTCGGGCTCACCATCGCACGCGGCGAGGAGAGCACCGACGGCGCACGGGTGCCGCTGTTGTGTGAGGATTGGAGCTAGGATTAGTTAGACCTTCGGGAAAATCCCGAGTTTGGGCAAACCAAAAGAATGTCGTCATTCCCACACAGGCAAACAGAGCGTAAGTTATGTAGGGTGTTATTACAAGACTATTTACTCTGTGCCCCGGTCTGATTTTTCTTTTTTTAGTACGCGACGCCGAAGAAAGAAACCCTAGCCGAAACCCGCCTTCCGCGCGCCGGCATTGGTCTCTTTCGCACGCGCCGACGCACGCACCGTCCGGTTCGTCGCAAACTCAGCCACCATGGGTCGCATGCACACTCCCGGCAAGGGGATGAGCGGTTCCGCTCTCCCGTACAAGCGCTCTGCGCCGTCCTGGTTGAAGATCACTTCGGCCGAGATCAACGATATCATCGCCAAGCTCGCGAAGAAGGGCATGACGCCTTCGCAGATTGGGGTGCTTCTTAGGGACAACCACGGCGTGGCGCAGGTCGCGTCCGTGACGAACAGCAAGATCTTGCGTATTCTGAAAGGCCAGGGCCTCGCCCCCACGCTTCCGGAAGACCTGTACTGCCTGATCAAGAAGGCGGTGTCCGTGCGCAAGCACATGGAACGGAACCGCAAGGACATGGATTCCAAGTTCCGCCTGATTCTCATCGAATCAAGGATCCACCGCCTCGCCAGGTACTACAAGCTCGCCAAGAAACTCGCGCCTAACTGGAAGTACGACAGCGCCACCGCGAGCACGCTCGTGGCGTAAGCCACGCGTTCCGTGGATGGTAGGGCTGACGGGGCGAGAGAAGAAAACGAGCGCGGGGGATGGTGCACGTTTTCTGTTAGGGCTTTCGTTGGCGAAACAGGGGGCTGCTTGTTTCGACGGCGGCGGGTTCGCGAAAAGGACGATCGAGGGATACTTACACGCTACAGGAGAAAAAAGGCTCAAGACGCCTTCGGTTGACGTGCTGGGGCGTGACTCAAAAAGAGTCACTGACGGAAACCGAACGTGGGCGGGTCGGTTTAGGAGCGAGGGGGATCGTTGTGATAGGACTTTTTGCACACAACGCCTTGCATGCATTGCTTTGCTTCTTTTCGTACGTCTCGTTCGATTTTTCTAGATGCCGTGAGTGACACGAACAGGAGGACAGTACGCAAAAACACGAAACACGAAAAATTTCAAACAAGCAGCTGTGTCGTTTTACACGTATGAGCGCCGGCATACTCTCTCGCTGCGGCGCGCGCACCATACCTTTGTTCTTCTTGTTTTTCTGCGTTCGTAGATAGATTACTCTACTCCGCTTTGTGTACGAACCACTCCTCTCCGATTTTAACCGCGGGCTTCCCTGCTTCCACGCGTCCCCAGTGCACGATGGAGTCGTCGTCCGGGTCCGTCGCGCCCACGATTCGGTACGGCATGGACGACGTCACCACGCACGGTTCTTCTTTCGTGCCGTTGGGCGCCGAGAGAAACGCGTCTGTTTTTGTGAGAACGAAAAGTGTCAGTCCCGAGTGTACTGTGTTGGGCGATTTATGCACAGTGCACAAACAGTCGGGCGTAATCGGGCCGGACAGTGCACTTGTGCTGTATGTAGGAAACTTCCTTTTAATGACTAGTGGACGTCAAAGAGGGGCATCAAACAGTGTCAGGATTTGGGAAACGCGCAAAACTCACAGTGGTCGAAGAAATCCTTCCCCTCCGCAAGCGCTTGCAGTTCCTTCAACTCCAAACCAGTGGCGTGGTCCAACTCCAGGGCGGGTTTGTCGTCGCCGGGAAAGGTGGCGAACTGGCGGGTGAGGGTCTTTTTTTTCGTTGGATTGAAGGAAGACGAGCAGGGGAAGAAGAAAGAGGTGAGTCAGCGGCGAGTCGCGATGCGCGATGGAAACATCGATCGATTCCACCCCGATCTTGATGAGACCGAATTGATGACTAGTCCGTTGCCACCGTGCATCCGTTACCCGATGCGTGCCGTGCGTCTGGAAAATACGTGCGGTGCGTCGTACACGCGTCACCACAGTGTTCGCCCCAGACGCTGGAAAAAATCACTCGCGTCGCCGTTTCAAGTTGTCGTGTCTCCGTGACGTGTTTGCAAGCTCCTGGCCTCGCCATTTACCGCCCGGGGTATGCCAGCGGTGCAGAGGGAAACGAGACGCACCGGCAAAACCGCGGCCGAGGCGCGGCTCGCGGGAACGAGGGGCGCGGCGTAGGCGCGCAAACACGTGCGGCCGAGAACTCGCGCGACACGACGCATGGTTCCAGACGGAGAGCCGGTATGGCGGCGTCTCTTGGTGTGATGAGAGGCACCGAAGGAGGAGGGGGTGATGGCTTCGGGTGGCCAGGGCGGCAGTCGCAAGATTTTTTCCGCTTCGAGCTCTTTTTGTTTCTGAGGCCAAACGCCGCCGCGCCTCTTCTCAGAGCAGTGGACGCGGGTGGCCTCCCACCGGCAGGCGTCTTGAACAATGCTGGTCCTGACGCTGTGGCTCATCCTTTTCCTACTTCTCGGAGGTTTACTCGGTGTTAACATGTACGGCGTGATCGTGCTGCAGGACTTGCAGAGCGATTTGATCAACCCACACGACTGCGCCAACCGAATCAACGCCCTCGTCGTTCCCGAGTTCGTAGGGCAAGCCGTGTGTTCCGGTCTGTTGACGTTAACCTGTCCATGGAGCTGGCTAGGGGTTGTGCTGGTGCTGGTGCACCTACCGATTACCGCCTTTCACGCCAAGCTCTTCGCCACGCAGGAACACGTAGTGCACGTCACGGATGTGTTCGCGAAGATGGATGTGGAGAAAAACAGACGAGGCGTAAAGATGGGAGTGTACGTCGCGACGTTCGTGTGTGTGGTGTACGCGTCCGTGGAAACCGCGGTGAACTCGTTTCTCACCCCGGAAGGCAAAGCACAGGCGGCGGAGTTTTTCAAGGAAGCCATGACAAACAACCTGCACCACTTTTAACGGGACATGCGAGCGCGGTACGATTAGATTAGCAAATAGATTCTGCGTAGATTCGAGATAGATGATGTGATCCCTCACGGCTCCACACCCCACCACCTACTTCCCCACCGAGGAGTTCGGGTCGCTTCTTGTTTTAATCAAACCGTACACGCTGGAGAACCCGAGGAACCCGATCACAGTGGGCGAGTAGGCGGGATACAGCGTTCCTGCGATTGTGAACGAAAAGGGTCAGTCCCGTGTTGGGCGATGTACGGGTGTACTGTACGGGCAAACAGTGCGTTTGTGATGTATTTGTAAGAGCTGCGAGTACGCCAGTAAGAGCTACCCGTAGTGCACTCGACCGGGGGCAGTAAACAGTCAGGTAGGGGCAGTAAACAGTGTCGGGATTTGGGAAAGGCCCAATACGTACCGCTGACCCAGTTCTCCACGACGTCGGGGAAAACCTTAAACGCGCTCCCCGCCAACGCCAACCCGCCCACGAAAATAATAACGACGTACCCGAACAGAAACAACAGGTACGCTTCTTCGGACACACTCGCGACCGTCGGCACCGCGTTGCCTTTCGCAGCTTCAATCGCCACGCCCTCCACCGTGATCGTAGCGCGCTTGGTGTTTTTGCCATCCCGGCGTTTGCGTTTTGATTTCGACGAAGGCTCGAAGGCGAGGCCGCCCGGTTGATCTGTTGATTTGCCCGCACTGGATTCACCATCCGTGGCATCGCCACTCGCGCGTCGCACGCACGTCTCACCTCGGTGACGAGACGTGTTTCCGGTGGCGACACCCAGGGTAACGGGAAGGGACTTCATCGGTTTCGCGAAACCCGTGGCTACCGATCCATCTCGTTGTGACGTTCGGCACGTGCCTGTGTTTCCCGCAAACGCGCAGCACCCCAACGTCGACCCGACGAACCTCGCAACGGATGACGCCATCGAACCTGTTCGCGTGTGAGACGAGTCGTACCGTGACCCGCGAGTAGAGGTCTGGCGGAAGGCGTGGACGCGGCTCCTGGTAATTACACGTCACTCTTGCCAGCTGGAGAAGATTCGGGCCGATTTGCCGAGTGGAGCTCGGCTTCTAGTTTTTCTTGTTTTAGACTTTAGACACCGAAAAACGCCGGAACTACCACGGTTCATGGCTATGCACGTCGTCGTAGGGCGGGCATCATCGCGAAATCGTACCTGCCCATTTCATTGAAACAACCCTCTTGCGATGGGCCGATAAGTTTCCGGTAATTCGGTCCAGCGGCGACGCTGCAGCGTGCCTCGTTTGAGCAGAAGGTCTGGTTTTTACAAACCTCCTTCAAGCTCCTGACGTTTTCGCTCTCGACTTTGAATTCATCATCGCATCGAAACCGCTTCTGTGCATAACCCCGCGCAGGTCGCGCGACCGCCGTGGCCAGCCTTCCCGCGTGTTTGCGCTGATCCCAACCTCCGTCTACGCGACTTCGGTTACCGGTTTTCACGGATCCGACGGGCGCGTCACGTACAAAACCTGTCTCACTCGCTGTCGTCTCGTTGCCCAAACACCAAGATGAGCGCGGTTTTTCAGGACCCCACCAAGTCGCCGACCGCGAGCGAGAGGTCGTTCTCGTCGGATGACTCCTCGGACTCGGAGGTGGAACTTGCGGACCCAAAGGAATCGCTGAGATGGCTCGGGTACGTGGCACACACCGCCGCCGCGTACGCCAGGCTCGAACCCAATTCTCGCCGCGCCGTCGCGGGACGAGAGCGTCGCGGTGCCCACCGGTCACCGGGCACGCTCCACCACCACAACACGCGGACGCGCGGGCGTATTCTCCACCCCGAACGAACCCCCCCGCTCACCTCCCACCCACCCCACGCCCACCAAACGCAACAGGCTCGTCGCGCTCGCGTCCGGACGACGACCGGTCAGCGAAGGCGGGTTCACGGGGGTGCGTTCGTCTCCGCCACTCCCCCACAGACCCCGCGAACCCCCCCCCGGAAGTGCACAAACCCTGGTTCCTTTCAAGTCCTCCAGACGGAAGGAGAGAAAAACAGACACAAAAACCCTAACCTCAACACAACCTACTCTACTCTAAATTCCCCTCTTCCTCAAAAACCAAAACCAGGGCGAGCGCCAACACGAGCACTCGCTTCTCCTCGACCGGTTCCGCGTGTGCGTCGCGTCGGTTCGGATGCAGCCGCGGCGGGGCGCGCGAACCGTCGGGGGGACGCGGTTTCACGGCGCGGGCGGCGCGAGCTGGATGGGCGTCAGCCGTTTCGGCGCCGGCGGCGCGGTCGGCGCCAAGCCTTGTGTGATTCGCGTGGGCCCGAATTTCCAGGCCATGGTGCCGGCATGGCGAGGGGCCATCGCCCTGGATGGCGATGGTGACACACTGCAAGTGTTGGATGCGCCGCAATCCACGGTTGCGTCCAATCGAGACGAAAACGACGAAACATCTGGCGCCAAGAAAAGCGCGCGCGTCGAGGCGCGGCGACAAAACGAGAACGACCTCGCGTACACCGCGTTACGTGTTAAACCGCAATTCGCCCACCGCGCCCCACCGAAAGAATCGGAACCCGCCAGGGCGTCGCGTTTGGGCGGGATCAAGGTGTGGCCGCCGGAGGCGCAACGCCCGACGCGCGCAAAGGAACTTCCCTTCTCCGCGCAGCTGGTGTTGGGGTCCGTCACAACCGAAGCAGGGTCATTCCCGGTGGCGAAACGCAACATCCTCGTGCCGTCCCATGTGCTGGCGCACATTCCACCCAATCCATCCGTGAAGGCCGCGGCGGCGTCGCGAGCCGCGGCGGCGATGGCGCGCGCCATGGCGGCGTCGAGGGAACCCAAGTCCGAACCCAAGTTTCCGCGCAAAGAAACAAAGAGTAACAGCTCGGTGGATGTGCCGCCCGGTGCCATCATAGCTGGTCCTGTCGCACCAACTGTGACACGTCCGGTAGATCCAGCGGTAAGCGCTTTGATGTCCACTGAAACGATGCCGCGCGCGAAAGCCACGGCTGTCGCGCCGGTTCGCGAAAAACTAATCGTCGTCCCCGCGTCGCGGCCGTCACCCGATGACGTCGCCATCGCGCGCGCGCACCTGGACGGCCGTTTACGCGCGTCCCGGTCCTCACCGGCGCTTATTGGTCTGACCGGGTCCGGGATTGGGTGTTTCGAAAGCAGCGGGTGGACCCACGAAAGCGCGTCCGCGTTTGAGGAACAGCTCAAACTGAACAAGTTTAGCGTCTTCGCGATTTCCCGGCTGGGCACGGGACGCAAGAAACCCGCGGACCCGCCGCGAGAGAAAAAAGAAACGCCGAAAGATGATGAAACGGCTAAAGAAACGGCTGGAGATGACGATGACAATGATAAAAACGTCGAAGACACCGCCCCCGACCACCGTCTGGCGGGCAAGTCACACCACAACATGATCGAGTACTACTACAACGGTACGCACCGCGCGTTTCCCAAATCCAGGCACCTACGTTTACGGACCCTCTTTGACGTCCACCGCGGTCGTTAAAAGGAAGTGCACCACATACATCACATACGCACTGTTTTACCGCTAACGCGCCTTTGACTGTTCAGACCGATTACCCCTCCCTGTTGACCAGGCCATCGTCCAATACACGCGATATACAGTACACCCACACTCGCCGACTGACCCTTTTCGTGTAACAACAACAGCGTACCTCACGCGTCCGGACGTTACGGACGACGACGGCGACCGGTCGGTTTGCGACGACGACGAGTTCGCGGCGGCGCCGACGCTTTCACGAGGCGGGGGACGGGGACGGGGAGTGGCGACTCTGGAAAAAATCTCGGCGGTGGTTGCGTTGCCGGGCGGCGGCAGTCAGGCCGGTGACGTATCGGCCGGTGGTCCGTCCGGTGACGTATCGGCCGGTGACGACACTACGGCAAACACCACGCACCAAACAAACCAAACCGTTTTAAAAAACGCCAGCGAGCGCGAACTCGCGCGGCTCGGGGTTTTGCCTGGAAAAGCGCCGAAGCGGAAACACAGGAAGAAAACGGAAACGATGCCGGCGGCGACCGCCAGTCACCGTGTCGCCGAGTTCCTTCGCTGGACAAAGAACGCGTGCGTTAACATAACCGCCGCCACCGCGGCCGCGGCTAGAGAGGACACGAAGAAACGCAAGAAGTGTGTCGTGTTAGCAGGTACGGGCCTTTCCCAACCCAAATCCTGCCTCCCTGTTTGCCCATACAAGACTGACGTTTTCTTTTATTTATCGTAAGACGGGTCCGTCGCGGCGCGAGTGGCGAGTTCGCCCGAGAAAGAGAAACAAAAAAACGAGACTCTCGAAAAAAACAAAGAAACAATTACCGATCCAAACGCTTTGGACGTGAAAACCCGGGGCAAGATGCTTCGCCGGTGGCGCTCGTCATGGATCGGTGAGGATGTTCGCGAATCACTGCGTGCGCTCGCGAAACGCCCGCGGAAACACGCGGTGATGAAGCCGCACCTGGGGTTCTCGTCGGAGGACGAAGCGTAGGCGTGTGCACTTTTTGTGAAGCGTTTTTGGAAATAAATTTCACAAGCCTCATCAAATCCGCGATACCCAGGTCTTTCAGAAAAAGCCACGACGTTCTTCTTGGAACGTCACTACCGCGTCCCCACGTCCCCCCCCTCGTTTCTGTGTACGTCTCGGTATCCTTCCATGGCGGACTTGCGCTTCGCGACGCCTCCGCTTTCCACGCCCACCGCGCCGCGCATGGCCCGTGGCGCGCCGGGTGACGACGACGACGAGGACGCGTATTTCGGTTTGACCCAGTCGTTGCTCCTCGGCAGCACTGGTAAAACTTCCGCGCTACGAAGCGTGCTCGCGGCGGCGTCACGCGACGACGCGTCACGGCACGGCGTGCGGGACGGTCACGGCGTGGGGTACGGCCCCGATTTACACGAACCCCTCCCGGTTCAGGCGTACGGCAACACCATGGATGACGACTACCCGTGTGTCTGTTTCTCCGGAGGTGTCTTGTCTTCGGTCTTGTGCGTCCTGGGAAGCCCGTTCTTTTGCCTACCCGCGCTAACAAGCTGCGTCACCGTGTACCCGAAACAAGCCGTGGTGACCACGGTGTACGGGCGCTTTTTCCACGCCTTCCAGACCCCCGGGCTGTACTTCATAAACCCGTGCGGCAGGGACCAACAAATCGTGACCCTGAAAACAACCAGCGTCGAGTTGCCGAGCGTGAAGGTCGCGGACATGAACGGAAACCCGCTGGTCATCTCGGCGGTCGTGGTGTACAAAGTAGTGGACCCCACGAAAGCCGCGCTCGACGTGATAAACCTCCCGGGGTTCATCAAAACCAACGCGCACGCGGTGCTGAAACGCATCGCGTCTCTTTTCCCGTACGAACAAGGGACGGAAACCAGTCTGAGTCGTTTGAATTCGAGCGTCCAGTCGAAAGTGAAAGACCTGGAGTCCTTCTCCTCGCCAACTTCGGATCGCCACGGCCAAAACTCGCGCCAACGCCCGGGTGGCACCACTCCGGGTGGCACCGGTTTGTTCGAGCAACACGCGTCGTCAAGCAAACCAAATCCAGACGACGCAAACTCGCCAAGCTCCTCACTCGGCGCTCGGTCGCACAGCGCGCAGTCGCAACACACTGGTAAGTATTTCCCACCCACCACACACCGCCTCCCTGATTGCCCATACGAGACTGACAATTTCTTTTTATCTCAGGCACGCAAAACCTTTCTCTGAAAACCGAGTCGCACCTTCTCGGCGAAACACTCCGCGAGCTGTTTCAGCTGAAAACGGAGGTGTGCGGAATCAAGATTGTTTCGTTCGAACTCAGCGACCTCTCCTACGCCCCGGAAATCGCGCCGATGATGCTGGCGAGGCAGCAGGCTGCGATTTGGGTGGACGCGCGGGCCACGGTCGTGCGCGCGGCCGTGAAGATCACGGACCGCGCCGTCGCGGACCTTCACGATTTAGGCCGCGTCATGAGTAACGCCGAACGTAACGTCCTCATCACGAACATGATGACCGTGTTGTCCGGGGAACAAAAACCGACGCCCACGATTTCGCTGGCGCAAAGCAAGGGACTTTAGGGTGAGTGCGGCGCGATCGAAAACACAAAAGACACGACGACGCACACAAAGATCAATAAAAAAAGCAACAGGCGTTACCCTGTCGCGTCACGTCGTCCACGCGTCTTTCCCCGTGCCCCGCGAAAAGACCCTCCCGTCCATCTCACGCTTCCTGGCCTTGCTTTTCAAAATGCCGTGTATCCGGGCCGCCTCTCGGTTCCCGGACAGAAACGCGCCGTGCATCGTGGCCGGGTGCGACCGCGACGTGGCTTCGCCCGCGAAGAACACCTTGTTCGCGACGGGCGCGGCGAGGGCGTCGTCTGTGAGTGTAAAAGAAAAGTGTCAGTCCTTTCGTAATGTGTATTACGTAATTACGGGCGGACAATCGGCAAACGTAGGTGCCTGGATTTGGGAAAGGCCAATACGTACAGTCCTCCCCCGTGCCTCTCGGGGAGATGTTGCTGTAGCTCCCCCGGGCGTACGGGTCCGTGCCCCACCGCGTAACGGTACTGTCCACGGGTGAGGGTACCCCCTTTCCTTGCCGGGCGAATATTTGCCGCAGCACGGTCATCACCCCGGCAACGATTTCGGAATCGGTTTCGCTGGTTTCCATTGATAACGCGGCGTCCCCCGCGATGAGCGCGATGAGCGTGCTCCCGCCCGACAACTCGGCTCCGTGGTAGCTGTAGAACATGAAAAAACGCCCGCGGTGTTCGCTCCCATTGTCACACGAATTCACCCACCCGAACGTGTCATGTCGCGTGTCCCAAAACGTGGTGGGGAAAAGCAACAACACTTTGTTCAAAGCCCCAAACCCGAGGTTTTCAATCGCGGTTTTTTTTCGCACGGGCAGCTCGGGAACAAAACGCAAGTCGCCGCGTTTCAACACGCCCAGCGGCACGGTCACCACGACCGCGTCCGCGACGAACACCCGGCCGTCGGTGGTCAGGACGCTGACCCCATCATCGTTGACACTTTTGGTAGCGTTAGTGAAAGATTTCGTTTCGCTTTGCGATTCATGGGACTGTTTGCCTGTCACGTCGGAGGTCTCGCCGTCGCCGGGAAACCCGCCGTACTCAACCGTGTCCACCGCAGTGTTGTAAAAAATATCCACGTCCCGCGCGAGCGCCGCCACTAACCGACCGTTCCCCCGCGGCTGGATTGGAACAAAAAAAAAGGTCAGTCTTGTATGGCCGTGTTACGTGAGTAATTACGGGCTCCCCAATCGGCAAACGCGGAGGCGGGATTTGGGAAAGCCCCCAGACGACGACGACGTACCAGCCACTCGTGGTCCCCGCCGAACTCGAACGGGTCGTCCTGGTCCCACTGCCCCAGGGAAAGCGTGTCAAGCCGCGTGGCGTTGGCGAACTCCAGGTTGGCGAGATGCCAGTGCCACAGGTCGTTTTCGGTTCCGTGCTTGCAGATGACGTTTTTTTCCCTACGCACTTTGCCGAGGGTTTCCCCCAACGTCATGCGGTTCGCGGCGTCGCCTACCACTCCGCGTAGCTCGTTCACCCCCTCCAACGCCCCCCCGATGCCGTTGTAGGCTTCGAAAACCTTATCATCCACGGACCTGTCCGCCTCCGCGCCGGAGTTCCGCTCTAAATACATCGGGCACGTGTCCCGAATCGGCCGGGTTTCCAGCGCCAGCTGCTTGGCGATCACCGAAAGCGGGTTCCCGCGGTTCCCCGTGATGATGGACCCGCCCATCTCCGCCACCGACGTCACGACCTTGCCCGTGTCAGGGCATCGCCCGGTGAGCTGTTTGCTCCACACCCGTCCTCCTGGTCTGTCCCGCGCTTCAACCACCAACACCCGGTGCCCGAACGCCAGGAGTTGCCGCGCGCACTGAAGACCCGCCAGCCCGGCACCGATCACAACCACGGTTCCCTCGCGATGCATAAAACAAAGGGTCAGTCGTGATCCGTCTCGACGTACGGGGGAGTAATCGGGCCGGGTAATCGGCAAACAGTCGGGCGTAATCGGGCGGAACAGTGCGTTTGTGATATACTCGTACGAGCCACGAGTACGCCAGTAAACGTCACTACTCGTGTTCCCGTACTTCCGTTAAATGAAACTAGCGTACTCAAAGAAGGGCGGCGGAAACAGTCGCGTTTGATTTGGGAAACGCACCAGGCCGTACCTTCGTCGCCCCCCACCCGCTTCGGGTCGTATCGTTAAGGTACGAAGTCGTGAACCCCACGCCGAAGTTAATAAAACCCGCGGTGGTGAGGAACCTGTGCGCGCAGTGCACTAAGTTCCGGTGTTTCGACCGGAACCAGGTGCCCGCGTGCTCCACGGAGAGGAAAAAGTTCGGGTCCTGCCTGAACCGACACAAAATGTGATTCCGAACCGTCGCGTAGTCGTGCGGGTTCGCGCCGGGGAAAATAAACGCACGCTCAACAGAGTCGCTGGTGATATCAACCGAGGGTAACAAGTTCAAGCCCTGAGAGATGGAAAAAGAAAGTGTCGGTATCGCGTGGGCGATCAGGGAGGCGGAGTCAGTCAGTGGAATGTGGTGGGTTGGAAATACGCACCTTCGCGGTGGCGGCTTCCTCCGCGTCCGTGACGTTGTCTGTTTTTGCAAGAAAAGCGGTTAACGTCTTGGGTCGGGCGGTGTATGAGCAAACAGTCACCGTACTCGGTCCGAACAGTCACAGGCGCGTTGGAGGTAAAACAGGGAGTCGGCTGATTTGGGAAACGCGCGGTACGCACACTGCGGTTTTTTTCCGTGCCCCGTTTGCAACGCGTCAAACGCGGAGGGCAGGTTTCGTTTCAGATAACGCACGTGCCTCCGGCTTTGGGTTTCAAGGGGCGTTTCTTGGATGTTTTCGCGGTAAGTGCCATTTCTACCGTCCCGGTCGTCCCCGGTTCGATTCCTCTGGGTCCCGGGGTCACGGGAACCAGAAACGTTGCCCGCCCAGGGCTTGATTCCTTTTTGAGTCGCGCTTTGGTCGGCGGCGAGTCGTTTTGCCGACGATTGCGTTTCGACTTGCGCGGTCGTTTTCGCCGCGTCGCCGTCGCACATCTCCCACAGAAACAACCCGCACTTTTCGTAGTTCCTGCGTTGTACGAAAAAAGTGTCAGTCTTTCGGGCCATGTGTATTACGTAATTACGGGCGGACAATCGGCAGAGGTAATGCGCCCTTCGCAGGACAAGTATGGGCAATCAGTCGTCCGGGATTTGGGAAACTCGCAATACGTACCTGCGCATCGCATAAGACGCGCTTGTTTGCCCGGTCAGGTCGAAGCCCAACTCAACGCACACGCGGTGCCACAGCTTGTGCCGGCACACGACGTGGTATCCGCCCTGGCGTGCGACTTGGTCGAACAACGCGTTTAGGCGCAGTTTTTCGCGACAGAAAATGGGGACGTGCATTTTTTGGGTTTGGGGATGAAGATGAAGATGCCCTCCAGAGACGTTTCCCACGTTCTCATCCCCCGCCATTTGCGCGTTGTGTGTGACCTCAATCGCGTGCCTGGCACCGAGAAACGCGGCAAGCGTCTCGAGGAACATGGATTCCGGGTCATCCGCGACGGGGACGGGGGAGGTGCTTTTGTTTTTTAGCTGGCGGGTGTCGCCAACTTCCAGGGTGATTACACTCGGCGTGACCCGCCGCTTCGGTCGTCCAGGCGGGGTGTCCGTTGAAAGTCCAGGACCAACGCTGTCAAGGTCGCCAACAGTCTCATCGTGCGCCATGCCTGGCAGGAAGGAACGCGGGAAGAAACCTGCGCCTCCCTTCCCCGCCGCGCGATTGGCAATAGCAGAAACGACGACAACAAAAGCGCGTTTTTGAAGAAACGTGTTTGATCGATTGACCGACACGAACCCTTTCAACCGAGAACCGGGAAAACCACCTAAACCCTTTCAACGTCCGTTTCAAATTGTGCGCATCTTCGCTTTCGAAAACGAACTACCCCAATCAAACCGTGAATTAACGTGATTTATCGTGAGGATTGATAGGAACAACCTTCGGTCGTTTTCACCTATCAACGCTCGCTATATGTCGTAAATTGACGGTTTGATTGGGGTAGTCCATCTCAAACCCTATTAAGGATGCTTTTGAAAGGCAAAAATGCCTTGGTGGGTCGTCAGGTACGGTTGGCTGGAAGTGTGACGGCAAGATGTATTCCTCCTCGCCGGCAGGTTGTTGACAGTTTGACATGACAGTTTTATATATTGTTTCAAAATAGAGCATCCTGTAATCCTGAACTTCAAGACTTCAAGAACACCCCTGTCCGAAACTTGAGATAAAACTGTCAAAGTGTCAAAGAAGCACTGTCCTCCTCGCCAGCACGTTGTTGACAGTCTGACCGTTTTATCTATTGTTTCAAAATAGAGCGTCGGAGCTTGTTATGGCGTAGGTTGCATTCATGAAGTCAGGCCTACTTCAAACAGGGGTCGGGCCATACCTGGAGCGAAGCGACCACAAACAACGTCAAACTTCGGTAAGTCGCCTTCGGCGGGTCACCGCACACCGGCAAATATTGTCGCCCTGCTCTAGGATGAGTGAGGTTCACGAAATTCAAACAGGGATCGGGCCATACCTGGAGCGAAGCGACCACAGTATAGGCGAACTCGAGCTTCGTTTCGAGGTGGGCAGTTCGACAGTCGCGAATACTTGAACTTCAGGTCGGATTTTCTCACAAGCTTGTGCCCTTGAAAACCACACGAGCACACAACCCCTCAGCCGGTC
>Ga0209502_10000162_pt1 | contig 73272 bp, 72 predicted proteins | sample ArcticOcean_MG_C_10_FD_187442 | JGI IMG/M metagenome (GOLD analysis project Ga0209502, IMG submission 187442) | Marine microbial communities from western Arctic Ocean - ArcticOcean_MG_CB11_90 (SPAdes) (version 2) | ecosystem: Environmental > Aquatic > Marine > Oceanic | place: Arctic Ocean... | reverse complement strand
TAAAGTCCACTGTTCGTGAAGCAGTTGTCCAGTATCCCAATATTTCATTATCAAATACTATTTCGCCAATCTTAGCGGTTCGATCACCACTACTATGATTATCGTTAACAAAAACAAGGTATGAATTGGCTGGTGTGTTCCGAAATACAATCGAAGTCGCACTTCCGGTGGGCACATAGCCATAGCCGCTAAAGCCATAAGTATTCGTGCAGATAGAACTACTCTGGCCTTGCTGACAAATATTTGTTCTCTCAGGAGAAATAACAAAGTCATATCCCGAAGAAGATCTTTGGCCACTGCTGCTTTGTACTCGCGCTCTAAAATCAGTTGCTGAGGTATTTATTTCAACATACGAGTTTACACTTGCAATTCCATTAGCGGCGTTAGCTGACAATGTAATAACGCTTAACAGCAGCATTACTCCAATATTTTTATAATTAATCTTGCTAAGTAAACGATTAATCAGAAACAACTCGATTCTTAATAGATGGTTAACAATAAAAAAGAGAGCCTAAGCTTCCTATTTTTTAGGATACGCGAAAAAAAAAATAGTCTCTACGGATTGTCATGAACAGCGGCTAAATAAAATCATTATTAAGTATTGCAAAATTGAATATTTAACTTTTTTATCAATGAGCTGGTACAGCAACAATTAAACAGGGGGATTCTTGATACCCCCCCTATACAAAAATTAAATAGGATTTATTGCTATAGAAGATATAAAACAATAAGACTTTGTAGTCTATGCGTAGTCTAGAACGACTGAATGGGACAAAATAAAAAGGCTCCCATCTCTGGAAGCCTTATATAAATTGGTAGGGACTGCGGGGGTCGAACCCGCGACAAATGGATTAAAAGTCCACTGCTCTACCAACTGAGCTAAATCCCCATTTACTGATTTCTTGCTTTTTTGTTAACTGCTCAAAAATTCAAGAACGCGATTATGATGGAAACCAGCCACTTGGTCAATAACGATTCGTGATTAATGTGAAATATTGATGCATTTTTCTAATAATTAGCGCATACCGGGCAATTTTCCGCCCATCATGCCGCCCATGCCACGCATGAGCTTACCCATACCGCCTTTACTAAACATCTTCATCATTTTTTGCGTTTCGCCAAATTGTTTCAGCAAACGGTTTACTTCTTGTACTTGCACGCCACTACCGGCAGCGATGCGTTTTTTACGCGTTGCTTTAATGAGCTCTGGTTTGCGGCGTTCTAATGGTGTCATACTGTTAATAATGCCCTCTATGCGTCGTAAGGACTTTTCAGCATCATCACTATTCACTTTAGAAGCCATGTTCGCCATCTGCGCTGGCATTTTATCCATCAATGCGCCCATGCCGCCCATGTTACGCATCTGTACCATTTGCGATTTAAAGTCTTCTAAATCAAACTTACTGCCTGATTTAATTTTGTCCGCGACTTTTTTCGCCTCGGCCATGTCGACATTTTTATGTGCTTGCTCAATCAAGCCCAGCACATCACCCATGCCTAAGATACGGCTCGCCATACGGTCTGGATGGAATGGCTCCAAGCCATCGACTTTTTCACTAACGCCAATAAACTTAATCGGCTGCCCTGTGACATGTCGTACAGAAAGTGCCGCACCACCACGTGAATCACCATCAACCTTAGTCAACACAACACCTGTTAATGGTAATGTCTCACCAAAGGCTTTTGCGGTATTCACGGCATCTTGACCCTGCATTGCATCAACTACAAATAAGGTTTCTGCTGGTTTCAATTGCGTGTGCAAGTCTTTTATCTCTACCATCATGGCTTCATCAATGCCTAAACGACCTGCCGTATCAAAAATCACCACATCGTAATAATTGGCTTTGGCATGCGCCATGGTCAGTTCAGCAATTTCACTCGGCTTTTGCTCATTGTTGCTATCAAAGCAATCAACTTCTAACTGCTTCGCTAAGGTTTGTAGCTGTGTAATCGCGGCAGGGCGATAAACATCGGCACTGGCTAATAACACTTTTTTCTTATCGGCTTTTAATAATTTAGCTAATTTAGCTGAAGTCGTGGTTTTACCGGATCCTTGCAGACCAGCCATTAATATCACCACTGGCGGTACAGCAGCTAAGTTAAGTGCAACATTAGCCTTACCCATTAACTCGGTCAGCTCTTCGTTCACCACTTCAATCACGGCTTGTCCAGGCGTTAAGCTCTGCAATACTTCACGACCACTAGCGCGCGCTTTGACTTTAGCAATAAAGTCTTTTACAACAGGCAATGCCACGTCAGCCTCTAGCATCGCCATCCGCACTTCACGCATTGCGTCAGCTATATTATCTTCGCTTAGGCGTGCTTGACCACGCAAGCTTTTAATGACGCCTTGAAATCTTCCGGTTAAATTTTCTAACATCTTTTACGACCTTACCTGATTCATCTAATTCGAATCACTCAATTAATTTGCCCTAATTTTACATCATGCTATGCGATTGGCGTGAGTTTTGACATAATTGCGTGATGCATCATTTAATTCCATATTTGGCTGTCGCGTTTATCTACCTAACGATTTCCTTCGATTTTTGGCGACCAGCAAGGTTAAGCTCGAATGCAACCACGGCGACGCTACCGTTAAAACTGCATACTGCCATGATTGCATTAGGATTGATTTTGCATGGCGGCTTACTCTACCGAGATATTTTTGCCGTTGGTAGTTTTAACTTAGGGATTTTTTATGCGCTATCTGCCATTCTATGGCTCACTGCACTGATTTATTGGCTTGCTACTCTTAGGCACCAACTACACAGCTTACAGGCCTTTGTATTGCCGCCTGCTGCGCTATTTGTATTGTTGTCTGCCATCAACATTCAAAGCTATGCGCCACCAGCAGAAAATACCAGCACTTTATTCATCGCACATGTTGCTATTGCTATTCTTGCTTATAGTCTGTTCACTTTTGCCGCCTTACACGCACTGCTTATGGCCGTAGTAGAACGCAGATTACACAACAAATCGACACTGATTAAGCTGCCTAGCTTCCCACCATTGATGGTGATGGAGAGCTTATTGTTTAAAGTCATTAGTTTTGGTTTTGTGTTATTAACGTTAACGGTATTTAGCGGCATATTATTTAGTGAAGAAATATTTGGGGAGCCACTACAATTCACGCATAAAATTGTATTTTCTATTGCCTCATGGTGCATTTACGCATGGCTACTCTATGGTCGCTTCCGCCATGGTTGGCGCGGTAAAACTGCTATTCGATGGACGCTTTTCGGCTTTGCTTTATTACTACTCGCATACGTCGGTAGTCACTTTGTCATGCAAGTGCTACTCAATAAGTAGCACCTCATCTCCAACCTTCTATCTCAAGCTAATACTAGGCCAGCCTTGCGCTTTAGCATAAGCCGATAAGGTTTCATCTGCATCTACGGCAACGGGATTGGTCACCAGCTTCATGAGTGGTAAGTCATTGTGTGAGTCACTGTAAAAATAGCTGGTTTTAAAACTGTCTAATTGTTGCTCACGCTCCGCTAACCATGCCGTTAAACGCGAGACTTTTCCTGCTTGAAAGCTAGGCTCACCACTCACATTTCCCGTAAACTGGCCATCTACCACTTCAGGGTCAGTGCCAATTAAATGCGCTATGCCATAAGCGGTTGCAATCGGCTTAGTCACAAAACTATTCGTTGCCGTGATAATCATGCATAGATCACCATTGGCTTTATGTTGATTCACTAGCGCCTGCGCTTTATCTGTCATCATGGGACGAATCACTGTTTCCATATACTTCAGATGCAATTTATCTAAAAAAGCTTTGGGATGTTGTGATAGTGGTTGCAGCTGGAATTTCAAAAATTTGAAAATATCTAAACAACCATTGTTGTAATCTTGATAGAACTGTTCATTTCTATCGTAATGGGTTTTTTCATCCAGCAAACCTTCACCAATCAGAAACAAGCTCCAATTGTAATCACTATCCCCTGCGAGCAAGGTATTGTCTAAATCAAATAAGGCTAGGTTTTGTGTCATATTCTTTCTTTATCTTTTATGTACTTGTTCTAAAGCACGTCTAAAGCTCACCTGCGTTTTTAGACGTTAAAATTAAAGCAACGCCTAATAATATCACTGCCAATGCAATCACTTCATTTTGCGTCACATGCTCATTGGCAAACCAAATACCAACAGCAAAAGCCACAACCGGGTTCACAAAAGTATTGCTACTCGCAATCAAAGGCCGCACAGCTTTAAGTAAATATTGGAAAGCACTGTAAGCAACGATAGAACCAAGCACGATTAAAAACAACATCGCACCCCAAGATTTGGCTGATATATTCTCGGGCCAAGACTCATTAAAGTAAGTACTTGCTATCATCAAAGCAATGCCGCCAGCAATCATTTGGCATGCAGCACCCATCAACCCTTTAGGCATCGGCAAGTGCTTTCCCCAAATCGACCCAAATGACCAACTAGCTGCCGCAAAAATCAATAACAGTGCACTAACATAGTCTCCATGCAAACTGCCGCCTAAATTCAGCAAGCCAATCCCCAGCACACCGAGAAAAATACCAACCCACTCTTGTCGAGTAATATGATGCCCCCACACACTAGAAAAAATCGCCATCCAAATAGGTGCAGTCGCAATCGCTAAAGCCGCCACACTAGAACTCACTGTTTGTTGTACATAACAGACGGTGCCATTGCCCAATGCTGGCAACAACAAACCCACAATCGACGCACCCTTCCACTCTGATAAAGTCGGATTCTCGCTCCCCATGAATCGCATCACAGTGTAGAGAATAACGCCTGCCACAGTAAATCGCACACCTGCCATTAAAAATGGGGGGAAGCTCTCTATACCAAAGCGTATCGCGAGATAAGTTGAGCCCCAGATAAAGTAGGTGCAGAACAATGCGATAACGATTAATAGTGTTTGTTTGCTATTGGGCATTTATACCTTAACTAACATTTTTTTGTTGTAACCAGCCGCCAGTTACAACCAAAACGTTGCATGAAATGAAACTTGATGAAATATATTAAGTGTCGCTTTAAATTATTAAGCGATGACAAATGTTTAAAAAAATCAATTGGATTCAATTCAGCCAATGGATAGTAAAGAGGATGCCTGAATTAGCATCCTCTTCCTTAACTAGACAACTAATATTAAGAATTGCTCCTGAAATCATTCGCCAGCTTTTTGAATAGCTAAATTTCTCAAGGAGTTTAAAGCTAGTGTGAGAAAAAGTCGCTTGAACGCAGACAGTACTAAGTAGTACGGCAAGTTCAAGCAACGCCGTTATCGCGCAAGCTTTAAACGATTACTACACCTGGGGGTTGAGTTTTTCGGACTTGGTGTATAGCTTATTCAACCCATTCAAATAAGCATTCGCCGAAGCAACCACAATATCCGTATCCGCGCCCTGCCCATTCACAATGCGTCCACCTTTGGATAAACGCACGGTCACTTCACCTTGTGCATCTGTTCCTTTGGTTACATTGTTGACAGAATAAAGTTGTAGCTCTACACCACTATTGGCAATATTTTCAATTGCTTTAAATGTTGCATCAACAGGGCCGCCACCATCGGCTTCCGCCTTTTTTTCAACCCCATCATCAGAAAGTGTAATCACAGCGTGAGGCACTTCGCCCGTTTGCGAAGCAACCTGCAAAAACACTAACTTAAAGTGGTCACTTGTCTCGCTGACAAATTCATCACTCACTAAAGCATGTAAATCTTCATCAAAGATTTCTGACTTTTTATCAGCTAATGTTTTAAAGCTTGCAAAGGCTGTATTTAAGGCATCTTCACTGCTCAACTCAATACCAAGCTCTTTTAAGCGCGATCTGAAAGCACTACGGCCAGATAGCTTGCCTAAGGTTAATTTATTCGCGTTCCAACCCACATCCTCAGCGCGCATGATTTCATAAGTTTCCCTATGCTTCAATACGCCATCTTGGTGAATACCACTTTCATGTGCGAATGCATTAGCACCAACAATCGCTTTGTTAGGCTGCACGGGATAACCCGTAATCGTCGACACTAACTTAGATGCAGGTACAATTTGTGTCGCATCAATTCGAGTTGTTAAATTAAAGTAATCTTGACGTGTTTTAATCGCCATCACGACTTCTTCTAAACTCGCATTGCCTGCACGCTCACCTAAGCCATTAATCGTACATTCCACCTGGCGTGCACCATTGGCTACTGCAGACAATGAGTTAGCAACGGCCATACCCAAATCATTATGGCAATGCGTACTCCACACCACTTTATCTGCGTTTTTAACCCGCTTAATCAACGTTGCCATACGTTCACCCCAAGGTTCTGGAATGCTATAGCCGACAGTGTCAGGCACATTAATCGTCGTTGCACCGGCTTCGATGACTGCATCAAAGATGCGAACTAAAAAATCCATCTCGGAACGCACAGCGTCTTCTGCTGAAAATTCCACATCTGGCGTGTATTCCAACGCCCACTTCACCGCTTGCACCGCACGTTCAACCACCTGGTCTTCCGTCATGCGCAATTTGTTTTCCATGTGGATTTTACTGGTCGCGATAAAGGTATGGATACGTCCATTTTTTTCTGCATGTTGCATGGCCGGCGTAATTGCTTCACCGGCTCGACGCACATCATTTTCACTAGCACGCGCAAGTGAGCAAACCGTTGATTTGGTAATTAAACCGGCAACGGCTTGAATCGCATCAAAATCACCAGGGCTTGCCGCAGCAAAGCCTGCCTCAATCACATTCACGCCTAGTTTTTCTAATTGGCGCGCAATGCGAATTTTTTCTTCTTTCGTCATGGCAGCCCCTGGGCTTTGTTCGCCATCACGTAAAGTGGTATCAAATATTATTACTTGGTCTTGTTTCATCATGTATTCCTAATCAATGCACTAGATTATAAATGGTTTTTACCCGTTGCATAGCGTGTGCACGAGGTAAGAGTAACTTTAATTGTGGGGGTATATTTAGTGTGCGCTGACGCGCAGGAGCAGTGCTAGGCTTGTGTGTAACAAACCTGATGAAGCATTGATTGCTTGAGATGTGAAATGATTCAACATAAATTTATTATAAATAGTTTTTTAACTTTTTCAACTGCAATCGTAAACCTGCAGTGGTAATGCCGCTATTATGCGACCGCTTTGCTTTTAAGTTTTGATTTAATCCACAGGTAATAACCTGACAAAGCGTACACGAATACAACAGTAAACAACACTTCTGGTGGGCTATAGGAGACCAAAACAAAAGCCAGCATAATGGCTAAAATCGCCACAAATGGCACACTTTTCTTCAAGTTAATTTCTTTGCCACTATAAAAAGCTAAATCACTGACCATAGATAATGCTGCAAACACGGTCAAACCCCAAGCCAGCCATTGCATTTTAATGGCACCAAAAAATATCTCACGCCCAGTAATGCCATACTCATAAGACACCCAAACAAAACCCGCTATCAAGGCCGCTGCTGCTGGGCTAGGCAAGCCTTGAAAAAAGCGTTTATCTTGCGTTGGGTCTTCAGTTTTTGAATTAAACCTTGCCAGCCTTAACGCCGCGCAAGCACAGTAAACAAATGCCGCAATCCAACCAATTTTCCCCAGTGGCTTAAGCGCCCAAACATAAATAATTAACGCTGGCGCAACACCAAATGACACCATATCTGACAAACTATCGTACTCTGCTCCAAATGGACTTTGTGTATTCGTCATCCGCGCAACGCGTCCATCCAAACCATCCAGCACCATCGCGACAAATATAGCAACTGCAGCTTGCTCATATTTAAAATTCATCGCACTTACAATCGCAAAAAAGCCTGAAAACAAAGCTGCTGATGTAAACAAGTTTGGTAATAAATAAATACCTCTTGCCCGTAAAGGCTGACTATCGTCACTATCTGTTTCACTTATAGCTAGTTTGGAAGCTTGTTTTGCCATATTTTTGAGGTTGTTCGATTAATAATGTAGTCTTAGTATATCAAACCTACACACATTAGATGTTGATTTAATAGCACTTGTTAATCAGATAGCCCAACAAAAGCCACTCCATCGTCTATTAACACAAGATTCAATCACATAAATAACCACTGTTATATCCCGCTTATCAACATATAAAACGTCAGTATTATTTTATATCCTGTCTTATCCATTAAAACAACATTTTTACCTGTTTTCGATATTACCTATGGAACAAAGCCTCTCATTCTTCTGAAATCGCTAAACACACATTGCTGCAGCTAACTAAGCAATGCTTGTCTCCGACGCCGGAAAACTACCAAAACACCTACAATAAATTGCAGGGTTAAAGCCGGACAGTGCCGGACCCTCCTTTTACAAAGCACTGTCAATTGTGGATAAAAGGCGTCAAGAATGTATAGGGCTAGAGCAGAAAATTGATCAGCCTGCTAAACAGAAAGACCGGGATTCAATTGAAAATACATTCCTCGACTTACTGTCTCAAAACAGTAAAAATACCGAGAGCAGTATTAATTGGGCAGTACACATTCGCAGGCTAATCAAACAATTAGAAACCCGCCATAGAGGCATATACACTGAGCCGTAAAAAAGATGGGCTTAATCACGTACTAATCAATTTCGGTAAAAAGCCTGAGACATTGGCTGAAAAAATAGAAGCATTAATACGCTCATGGGACAATGAAGCATGGCCCATTGATGTCCAATCAACATCCGCTAATAATGAATTACCTGATGCCAGCTTAAGTGTCGATGTAACAACAAGTCCAGCCGCTCCAACGAATACGCATAATGTAGCAGCGCAATTGCAAGACATGCTCACCAGAACCTTTGATTTAGCCCTTAATTCCGATGCTTGAAGGCGTACCAGAAGCTAAAAAAGCGCACTTGATTTACTACAAAAATTACGATCAACAATATCTGAGCGGGTCTTAACTGAAAGTGGGCATGCGTTAAAAGACATTTTGTTTAAAGTGGAAACAGAACAGGAAAATAAACAGGGTATTCACCAAGCACTCATCGGCATCCTTAACTTACTCACCAAAAGCATGACTGAGTTGACGGCAGAGGATCAGTGGTTAAAAGGTCAGTTAACCATTGTCAGTGATGTGCTGAGCAAGCCTGTCAATATTCTTACTTTAGGCAATGCTGAAAGTAGCTTAAAAGAATTAATTCATAAACAGGCCAACTTAAAACCTGCCTTACATGATGCGCAAGACTTAATCAAAAAATTGGCAGGCACTTTCATTTCACAGCTTGTGGGTATGGCTGAAACGACCGATGAATACCATCAAAAAATTGGAAAGCATCAACATCAATTAGCTGGTATTGACAACATAGATGAATTAAATGGTGTGTTACAAAACGTGCTCGAAGATACACGCACGATTGGTTTGACGGTACAGAGTACGCTTAAAGAACAACGGCAGCCAAAACAAAGTAACGCAGGCAGAGAGAAAAATCGAAGAGCTCTCTGCAGCACTAGGATATATTAACGAGGTCGCCAATGAAGACTTCTTAACGGGTACATTGAATCGCCGTGGTATGGATGAAGCTTTAGAGCGAGAATTCAGCCGTGCTGATCGGCACAACAAAGCGCTTTGTATTGCGATGATGGATATTGATCATTTTAAAAAGCTTAATAATGCATTTGGCCATAGTACTGGCGATGAAGCGCTTACGCATTTTGCCAAGGTGATTAAAGAAGTTAAGCGGCTGTCAGATGTGATCGCTCGATACGGTGGCGAAGAGTTTATTCTTATTCTACCTAATACTGAGCAGGATGATGGCGTCAAAGTCATGGAACGTGTACAACGCCAGCTGACGAAAAAAAATTTATGTATGATGACGAGCGTGTTGTCATTACATTTAGTGCGGGTGTGGCAAAACTGATAGGTGAAGAAACGCCTGAGGAAATTATTTCCCGTGCGGATACTGCACTTTATGCTGCTAAAAATGCTGGTCGTAATCGCGTCATGCCTGCTAACGTGCAACAATCTTCATTGGTCAAAGCGTTACAGAAGAAATAAGTAAGCGCACGAACAAGCCAAATATGGATAGACGTATCGTTCAGTTACAACCGTATGCTGTCGGCTAGATTCGCCTGTGTTAATATCTCGCTAAATCAAACCACTTAGTTTTTAACTTGGCGTTAAACATCAATCAGCATATGAAGTTCACTTTACATCACACAGATGGTCCTGCCCGCCGCGGCACGGTGCATCTTAAACATGGCGACGTTCAAACGCCAGCCTTTATGCCAGTTGGCACATACGGCACGGTTAAAGCCATGTCGCCACTTGAGCTCAACGAGATTGACGCACATATCGTGCTCGGCAATACCTTTCATTTATGGTTGCGCCCAGGCTTAGACGTGATTGAAGCACATGACGGCTTACATAAATTCATGGGCTGGGATAAACCCATTCTTACTGACTCGGGCGGTTTTCAAGTATTTAGCTTAGGTGCAATGCGTAAAATCAGTGAAGAAGGCGTTAAGTTTCAAAGCCCAATTAATGGTGATACTTGCTTTTTAACACCTGAAGAATCGATGCGTATTCAAAAGGTATTGAACTCTGACATCGTCATGGTTTTTGATGAATGTACGCCTCACCCTGCGACACATAAAGAAGCTGAAGACTCTATGCAGCTCTCATTACGCTGGGCACGACGTAGTAAAGATGCACACCAAGGGAATGACAATGCTTTATTTGGCATTATTCAAGGTGGCATGTATGAAGACTTACGTGATGTTTCTTTGAATGGTTTAAAAGATATTGATTTTGATGGCTTTGCGATTGGCGGCTTATCGGTTGGTGAGCCTAAAGAAGACATGCAACGCATACTGGCACACACCGCGCCTCAAATGCCTACGGACAAACCACGCTATTTAATGGGTGTTGGTACACCTGAGGATTTAGTGAATGCCGTGAGTCATGGTGTGGATATGTTTGACTGCGTCATGCCAACCCGTAATGCCCGTAACGGCTGGTTGTTCACACAATATGGTGATGTGAAGATTAAAAATGCATTTTACAAACAGGATATGCAGCCTTTAGATGCCGACTGCGATTGCTATACCTGCCAAAACTTCACCCGTTCGTATTTACACCATTTACACAAAGTCGGTGAAATTTTAGGTTCACGCTTAAACACCATCCATAACTTGCACTACTATCAAGTGCTAATGCAAGGCATGCGTGATGCTATTGAGGCCGATCAGTTTGATGCATTTAAAACTGAATTTACAGAAAAACGGGTACGCTTAACTAGCGAATAGATGCACTAAATAAGAATAGTTTTTATTGTCGTTATCGTTTAAATTTCATTTAAAATCAATTACTAAAAAACATTTACATTGCTTTCATATACAAAGCTACGTAACATATGCACAACGTAATGAGGGAGACCCAACATGAAGGGCGATAAAAAAGTAATCGACATTTTAAATGACCTATTAACAGGTGAGCTGTCTGCCAGCGATCAGTATTTAATTCATGGTGAAATGGTTTCCGATTTTGGCATGCCGCAATTAGCCGCCCATATGTTGCATGAGTCTGAACATGAACATTTACACGCCAAACTCATTATCCAACGCATTTTGTTTTTAGAAGGTAAGCCTAATGTGGCTAAACGTGATGCGCTGAATATTGGCGACAACGTCAAAGAAATGTTGGAAAATGATTTAGCACTTGAATATAGCGTGGTGGGCGATCTTAAAAAAGCCATTGAGGCCTGTGAAAAAGCCAGTGATTTCGTCACACGTGACATGTTAGTCACGCAGTTAGATGATACTGAGATGGATCATGCTTATTGGATTGAGAAACAATTGAAACTAATTAAACTCATCGGTCTTGAGAACTACCAACAAAATCAAATGCAAGATGCGCCCGCCGCTTAAGGAATAGAGATGAAAACAGATAAAAAAATCATCGCTGTACTCAATAAGGTACTTAAAAATGAGTTAACGGCGATTAACCAATACTTTCTGCATGCGCGTATGTTTAAAAACTGGGGCTTGGAAAAGCTCAACGATTACCAATATAAGCAATCTATCCGCACCATGAAAGAAGCGGACAAAGTGATTGAGCGCGTTTTGTTCTTAGAAGGCCTACCTAACTTACAGGACCTTGGTCGGCTAATGATTGGTGAAGACGTTGTAGAGTGTTTAGCTAGCGATTTAAAGCTTGAACAAGAAGTCCATCACCCCGCACTCATTGAGGCGGTCGCATTGTGTGAAGAGATGCAAGACTTTGTTTCGCGTGAGTTGTTTGAAGATTTATTAACCGCATGTGAAAATGCTATCGATTGGTTAGAAACACAACAAACGCTCATTAGTGATGTCTCATTACCAAACTACTTACAGTCTCAGATTGAATCCGACTAACGTATCAGTTTTTCTATCAGAATGAATTAAGTCGCATCAGCGGCTTTTTTCTCGTCCCAAATCGCGCCCTCTGACTTGACAAAATATCTATAAACGATAATAATTATCAATATCGTTTCTATTCGTGAGTTCAAGTATGTACGTCTGTGTTTGCAACGCAGTCACTGAGCGTCAAGTGTATAAAGCCATCGACGCTGGTGCAACAACTGTTAAAGCATTAAGTCGCCAACTCGGTGTTGGGACACAGTGCGGCATGTGTATTGACTGTGCAAAAGCGTGTTTATCAAAAGCACAGCTGTTAGAAACACAATCGCCGAAAACAGAGCTCCCTAGCAACGTGTTTTCTATTGCTAAATCTGAAGCCGCGTAGAAAATAATCCCGTTCTCCCTCACTCCCGATGCTAAGCAACGAAAGTCTGTGTTAAAATCCTGCCTTAAATTTTAGTTATCATTTAACACAGGAAAATTATTATGTTTATTTCTAACGCATATGCTGCTACAGCGCCAGGTACTGATTTAATGAGTCTCGCACCAATGCTGATTATTTTTGTTTTGTTTTACTTCATGTTGATTCGCCCTCAAATGAAGCAAGCAAAAGAAACAAAAGTCATGATTGCTGCACTTGCAACAGGTGATGAAGTCGCAACCACAGGTGGTGTTATCGGCAAAATCACAAAGGTGAGTGACAACTTCATTTCAATTGAAATCGCGGCCAATACAGTGGTTACTGTGCAAAAGCATGCTGTGCAAACATTGCTGCCACCAGGCACATTGAAATCTGCATAAGCAGCCCAACTTAAACCTAAGCCATTATTAAAAGTATTAAGCGAGCCTCAACATGAACCGCTATCCGACGTGGAAATATATCCTCATTGCCGCATCCGTCATTATTGGGTTGTTATATACCATCCCTAATTTATATGGTGAATCACCTGCAGTACAAGTGAGCCCAGCTAGGGCATCACTGAAAGTAGACCAGTCTTTACTAACAAAAGTTGAAGCAGCACTGGAGTTAGCCGCGATTCCATTTGAAGGTATTTACCTTGATGAATCTGGCGTAAAAGTGAGGTTTAGCAGCCCAGAAGAGCAACTAAAAGCCAAAGATAGACTGATTGAGAACTTAGGCAAAGACTACACCATTGCCCTCAACCTACTCTCTCAAACACCTAACTGGCTACTCGCCATTGGTGCTAAACCAATGTATCTCGGTTTGGACTTACGTGGTGGTGTGCATTTCTTATTACAAGTGGATATGGATGCCGCATTAACGAAATCGGTTGAAAGCAGTGTTGGCGATTTCCGTTCAGCCATGCGTACTGAAAAACTGAACTACACTGGCATTTCTCGCGAAGCACTCAACATCAAAGTTAACTTTGAGAGCGAAGCTGAGATGGAAAAGGCGCGCCGATTCCTCGGTACGAATTATCCTGATTTGACCTACAACCCTAGCGGTAGTGGATCAAACTTTACGCTGACCGCAACATTAAGCCCACAGGCAAAAAAGCAAATTCAAGAATTTGCGCTTAAACAAAATTTGCTCACATTGAATAACCGAATTAACGAACTGGGCGTAGCTGAGCCTATCGTACAACAACAAGGTTTAGACCGCATTGTAGTGCAACTGCCTGGAGTACAAGACACAGCAAAAGCCAAAGAAATCTTAGGTCGTACCGCTGCATTAGAAGTGCGCATGGTCACGGCACATGGAACTCGCACTGATGCGAGGGACTATTTCCCTAAGAAAATCGAAGATGCGCTTAAAGGTATTATTCCAGCAGGTAGTGAATTGCTTTACTCAAGAATCGAAGAGCCTCTACTGGTTTCTAAAAGAGTCGTGTTCTCAGGCGAAAACTTAGTTTCGGCCAGCCCGAAACCTAGCCAACAAGGTGGTGGCGCCGAGATTGCAGTGAGCCTAGATTCTAAAGGTGCTGGTTCTATGAAGTTAACCACCAGAGATGGCGTTAACCGAAGAATGGCTGTGATTCTGGTTGAAAAAGGCAAAAAGGAAGTTTTAACGGCACCAACCATTCAAGCTGAGCTTTCATCAAAATTTGTGATTACTGGCATGGAGAACTTAAGTGAGGCTAGTGACTTATCTTTACTCATGCGTGCTGGTGCATTAGCTGCACCAATGGAAATCATTGAAGAGCGTACGGTTGGCCCAAGCATGGGTGAAGAAAACATTAAAAGCGGTGTCAACTCGACACTATGGGGTTTTGCTGCCATTGCTTTAATGATGATGTTCTACTATATGTTATTTGGTACGGTTTCAGTGACGGCATTGGCCATTAACTTGCTACTTTTAGTTGCGCTACTGTCTATGTTGCAAGCCACACTAACATTGCCAGGATTAGCGGCGATTGCTTTAGCACTGGGGATGGCGATTGATGCTAACGTATTGATTAATGAGCGTATTCGTGAAGAGCTACGAGATGGCAATACACCACAAGCTAGCATCCGCATTGGATACGACAAGGCTTTCGGTACAATTATGGATTCCAACATCACCACATTAATTGCTGGTGCTGCTTTATTCATGTTCGGCACAGGTCCGATTAAAGGATTTGCCGTCGTACACGTGTTAGGTATTCTTACTTCAATGTTTAGTTCGGTCATGGTATCACGCGGCATCGTGAACTTAATCTACGGCTACCGCCGTAATAAAATCACTAACCTTTCTATTGGCCAAGATTAAGCCAATTAACGATTAGCATTTAAAGAGTCAATATTATGGAATTTTTTAGAATTCAAAAAGACATCCCGTTCATGAGTTATGGTCGTCTCACAACGACCATCTCTCTAGTCACTTTTATTCTTGCGGTCTTCTTTTTAGGCACCCGAGGGTTGAATTATGGCGTTGATTTCACTGGCGGCACAGTGATGGAAGTGAGTTACCCACACGCTGCGGATATCGACGGCATTCGCAAAGCCATTGATAGCATCGACTTAAAAGATGCCACCGTGCAAAATTTTGGCACCAGCCAAGATGTATTGATTCGTTTGCCAATCAAAAAAGAGCTGTCTATTGCACAATTGTCAGAAGAAGTCACAACTGCATTAAAAGCAACCGATAGCAGTGTAGAAATACGTCGTGTTGAATCTGTCGGTTCGCAAGTTGGTGACGAGCTATTCGAAAATGGTGCTTTAGCACTATTAATCGTTTTATTTGGTATTTCTGCTTATCTTGCCATGCGTTTCGAATGGCGTTTTGCGGTTTCTGCTATTGTTGCCAACATGCACGATGTGGTGATTATTCTTGGCTTTTTTGCTTTCTTCCAGTGGGAATTCAGCTTGACTGTATTAGCTGCGATTTTGGCCGTGCTTGGTTACTCTGTGAATGAATCGGTTGTAGTATTTGACCGAGTGCGTGAAAACTTCCGAAAAATGCGTAAGGCAGGTACGGTAGAAGTCATTGATAACGCGATTACACGCACGCTATCTCGCACCGTGATTACTCATACATTAACGCTCACCATGGTTGGTTCCATGTTGTTCTTTGGTGGTGAGGTGCTACATTACTTCTCATTAGCACTGACCATTGGCATTTTATTCGGTATTTATTCTTCTGTGCTTGTTGCCTGTCCTGTTGCTCTGTTACTTGGCGTTAGTCGCACCAATCTGATTGGTGATGTCGATAAAAAGAAGAAAACTGAAGGCGAAGAAGAAATTGTTGCGTAAACCAGCAATGATTAAAACGCATTAACAGCAGATCTGTTAATGCGTTAAACTAACTTTATCTTGATAACAACTTAAAAAAACGCTTGGACAACATTCCTCTTTCTTGGCAATTTGGCGTACTAGCCCTCTTGCTAATGCTTTCAGCATTTTTCTCAATGTCTGAAACTGCGTTGATGTCTATCAACCGCTACCGCTTGCGCCATTTAGTCAAAGAAGGCCATCGCGGTGCAAAACTCACCAATGCACTACTCCTCAAAACAGACAAACTGTTGGGTGTTATTTTATTGTGCAATAACTTTGTCAACACAGCACTAGCCACCTTAGTGACCGTCATCACGGTCAACTTATTTGGCGAAGGTGAATGGGTGCTGATGTGTAGCACGATTGCAGTTACCTTTGCCATTCTCATTTTCAGTGAGATTTCGCCTAAAATTATCGCGGCGGCCTATGCTGAAAAAGTTGCTATTTTTGTTAGCTATATTCTATATCCACTATTGCGCGTGTTGTATCCCGTCGTTTGGTTTGTCAATCTATTTGTAGAAGCATGGCTCAAGATATTGGGCATTAAGATTAATTTCAGCGACGGCATCAAATCCCTCAGTATGGATGAATTACATAGCATCGTCACCGATGCTGGCAAATTCTTACCCAGCAAGCATCGTTCTATTCTGCTCAACCTCTTTGAATTAGAAAAAGTTGAAGTCGATGATGTCATGACAGCACACACACAAGTTGAAGTGCTTAATTTTGACATCCCATTAGATGACATCTTAGACCGAATTGCGAATAGCCAACATACAAGACTGCCTGTACGTGAAGGTGATACAGAAGAAATTTTCGGCATTTTACATATTCGAAAAGTAATGAATCAGCTACGTTTACATCATAAAAATGATGAAGATGCGATTAGTAAAGACACTTTACGCGATGTCATTAGCCCGCCTTATTTTATTCCGTCTGGCACACCCTTATATACACAAATACAACAGTTTCAAGAAAAGAAAGAGCGTATAGGCTTAGTGGTTAATGAGTATGGCGAACTGAAAGGGTTGGTAACGTTAGAAGATATTTTAGAAGAGGTGATTGGCGACTTCACCACCCAGTCACCGAGCCGTGTCGGCAGCTTTCATCAGGAGGAAGATGGCGGATGGTTAGTGGATGGCAGTAGCTCATTACGCGACCTTAATAAAAAGCTCCACCTAAACTTACCATTGGATGGCCCACGCACATTGAATGGCTTAGTTTTAGAACACTTCCAAGACATCCCAGAATCAAGTACTTGCTTTAAAATCAACTCACATATTTTGGAAATCGTGCAAACGCAGGATAGAGTAGTAAAAAGCGTTAAAATCTTCCCTTAAACTCCCTAAATCCAGCCTATTATGAAACCCTACTCAGATTAGGCTTGAATTTTTTATCATTTAGCCCAAAATAGGACATATAGAACTTTTAAAGAAGCACATGGCGACAAAACAACCTACAGGTGATCTTGCTATAGAACCTAGCAAAGTAATACCGAAATTACCGGCTATGTATAAAGTTTTGCTAAAAAATGACGATTACACTCCTATGGAGTTTGTAGTTGAAACCATACTACACTTTTTTAATAAAACGCGGGAACAAGCAACAGAAATTATGCTCCAAGTACACACTAAAGGAGCAGGCGTCTGCGGCGTATATCCAAAAGATATTGCAGAAACCAAAATGAACAAAGTATTAAAAAGCGCAGAAGAGTCACAACACCCTTTGCAGTGTGTGATAGAACCAGCGTAACTGAAGATAAGAAGAGGATATACATGATTGCACAAGAATTAGAAGTGAGTCTACACATGGCTTTTATGGATGCTAGGCAGAATCGCCATGAGCTGATCACCATAGAGCACTTGTTATTAGCGATGATTGATAATCCAACGGCTGCTAATGTCTTGCGCGCCTGTGGTGCGAAATTTGAAGTGCTACGTTCACAACTCAATCAGCATATTGTTGAGCATACGCCGATTGTTGAAGGCGAAGACGAAGTCGATACGCAGCCGACACTTGGTTTTCAACGAGTCATACAGCGTGCCATGTTACATGTGCAATCATCTGGAAAGAAAGAAGTATCTGGCGCAAACGTACTCGTCGCTATCTATGGTGAAAAAGATTCACATGCGGTTTTCTTTCTACATCAGCAAGGTATTACTAGGCTTGATGTGGTTAACTTTATTTCTCATGGCGTAGCAAAAGCGCCAGGTGAGAATCTAGGCAGTACAGAAGGTGCTGAAAACACGACTGAAGAAGAAACTGCACCACAGAGTGCATTAGATAGCTACACGCTCAACCTTAACAAAGAAGTGGCCGCAGGAAAAGTTGACCCATTAATTGGACGCGACAGTGAGATAGAACGTGTTATTCAAACACTTTGCCGCCGTCGTAAAAACAACCCGCTTCTAGTTGGTGAAGCTGGTGTGGGCAAGACCGCTATAGCAGAAGGCTTAGCATACCGTATTGTTGAAAAACATGTACCAGACGTCCTTGAAAATGCGACTGTCTATTCCCTTGATATGGGTGCGTTACTTGCAGGTACTAAATACCGAGGTGATTTTGAGCAACGCTTAAAAGCCGTCATGAAACAATTAGAGCAAGAAGAAGGTTCAATCTTGTTCATTGATGAAATCCATACATTAATTGGTGCAGGCGCAGCGAGTGGTGGTACATTGGATGCCAGCAACTTACTTAAACCTGCGTTATCCAACGGAAAGCTAAAATGTATTGGCGCGACTACTTACCAAGAATATCGCGGTATTTTTGAAAAAGATCATGCGCTTTCTCGCCGCTTCCAAAAAGTGGATGTAGTCGAACCAAGTATTGATGAAGCGATTGCCATTTTGCAAGGTCTTAAATCAAAATTTGAAGAGCATCACGGTATTAAATATAGTGCTAGTGCGCTGACCACTGCGGTAGAACTATCAGCCAAATATATCAATGATCGCTTTTTACCAGATAAAGCCATTGACGTGATTGACGAAGCAGGTGCGGCACAGCGTATTCTGCCTAAGCCAAAACGTAAAAAAACCATTGGGAATAAAGAAATTGAAGATGTTGTGGCTAAAGTCGCACGCATTCCACCTAAAAACATTTCTAATGATGATAGAAGCACATTAAAAACATTAGAGCGTGATTTGAAAGCCGTTGTATTTGGTCAAAACAAAGCCATTGAAACACTGACATCTGCTGTCAAAATGGCACGTAGTGGCATTGGCCAAGGCAACAAACCAGTTGGTAGCTTCTTATTTAGCGGGCCGACTGGTGTTGGTAAAACAGAAGTGGCAAAACAACTCGCGTACATTATGGGTATCGACCTCATTCGCTTTGATATGAGTGAGTATATGGAACGCCACGCGGTATCTCGTTTAATTGGCGCGCCTCCAGGTTATGTCGGCTTTGAACAAGGCGGTTTATTAACAGAAGCGATTAGTAAACAACCTTACTCAGTATTGATCCTAGATGAGATCGAAAAAGCACATCCAGATATCTTTAATATTCTATTGCAAGTCATGGATCACGGCACGTTAACGGATAATAATGGCCGCAAAGCAGACTTTAGAAATGTGACGATTATCATGACTACTAACGCAGGTGCTGAAAGCTTGTCGAAAGCGAGCATTGGCTTTACTAACAGCAAAGATATCAGTGATGAAGCAGCTGACCTTAAACGCTTATTCTCTCCTGAGTTCCGTAATCGTTTAGATGCTACCGTGTCTTTTGCACCACTTTCACAAGAAATCATCGTCCGTGTGGTTGATAAATTCTTGATGCAATTAGAAGATCAATTGCACGAGAAGAAAGTCGATGCGACATTTAGTGAGGCGCTAAAATTACATCTAGGTAAAAAAGGCTTTGACCCACTAATGGGTGCAAGACCAATGGCGCGCCTGATTCAAGACACCATCCGTAAGGCCTTGGCCGACGAATTGTTATTCGGCCACTTAGTGACTGGTGGTACGGTACACGTTGACATTGATGATAAAGAGGAAGTTAAACTTTCTTTCCCACCAAAAAAGCCTAGCAAAAAGAAAGATTTAGAAGCTGAAACTGAATAGCATTAGCTTATAACTAATCGTTTTACAAACACCCAATCTATTCAACGTAGGTTGGGTGTTTTTGCATGATACTGACAAACAATTCCGATTCAATTAACGTTGTAAGCCATGCATTTAATTGCATATAAGGTGATGCTTCAAACCAAGTGATATCAACACCTCTGAACTGTCGTACAAATGGAAAAATGGCGATATCGGCTAAAGTGGGTAGCGATCCAAACAAACCATCACTCGTCTCCAATCGTGCTTCTAACTTTTGTAAAAACACTTCGCCGACTGCCCGATGTTCTGCTTGTGTATTTTCTAGATTTCGCTCTGGGTATTTATAAGCATCTAATGACGCTTTAAAAACAGTGTCATTTTCCACAATCAGTGCTTTTGTCAAATCAATATCTGCTGATAACCAACCATCAACATCTTGTCGATCTAGCGCCCAATCAATAATATCTAAACTTTCATCAATGGTCTGCGTATCAGACAACACTAAAACGGGGACTGTACCTTTAGGTGAAATCGATAGCAGGTGTTTGGGCTTATCGTGAAATGATATCTCCCGTATGTCCACATCAATACCTGCATACTGAAGCGCCATCCGCGCCCGCATCGCATAAGGGCAACGTCTATATGAATATAAAACAGGTATCATCATGCGTTAGCCCAACGCTTTACAAACATCATTAATCAACGCAGGACCTTTAAAGATTAATCCACTATAGACTTGTACTAAACTCGCCCCAGCAGCGATTTTCTCAACTGCATCAGCGCCACTTGCAATACCACCTACGCCAATAATTGGAACAGCACCTTGCAACTGCCTAGATAATTGTTGAATAACAACAGTCGATTGGTTGCGGACTGGGCCGCCAGACAAACCACCCTTTTCTTCTCCGTGAGCAAGGCCTTTCACTTGATCGCGTGCCAATGTCGTATTGGTTGCAATCACACCATCTATTTGATGCTGCATTAACAAATCAGCAATTTCCATCACTTGCACTTCAATCAAGTCTGGTGCTATTTTCAGTGCAATAGGCACGTACTTGCCATGTTGTTGTGCTAGCTTTTCTTGTGATTGTTTTAATGTTGCCAACAAATCTGATAATGCATCTTTTTCTTGTAAGTCGCGTAAGTTCTTCGTATTGGGTGATGAGATATTAACGGTGATATAACTTGAGTGAGCATAGACTTTTTCCATGCAAATCAAATAGTCATTAACCGCCTGTTCATTAGGCGTATCAAAATTCTTTCCAATGTTAATACCTAGAATGCCTTTAAACTTAGCGGCTTTTACATTCTCCACTAAGTGATCAACGCCAAGGTTATTAAATCCGAAGCGATTAATAACGCCTTGCGCCTCAGGCAGGCGGAATAATCGCGGCTTAGGATTGCCTGGCTGGGGTCGTGGCGTTACTGTGCCGATCTCTACAAAGCCAAAACCAAGCGCAGCCATACCATCGATCACCGCGCCGTTTTTATCGAGCCCTGCGGCCAATCCGACAGGGCTAGGAAAGCTTAGACCCATGACTTCTCTTGGCTCACAGCTAGGTGTTGAGCACAAATTTAGCAAGCCTAGCTTTTCACTGAGCTTTAAGCTTTTCAGCGTTAAGTCATGTGCTCGTTCAGCATCTAATTGGAACAGGAATGGTTTTGCAATTGAATATAAATTCATGGTGCTATTTTACGCGAGAAATGCTGTCTATTGAACGCCGATGGAGTAAAGGCCGCAAACGCAAATGTGCTTAATGCGACAGGACGGCTTTTACTTCAGCCAACCTAGCCTCAAAAATACCCTGCTTAATCTGCTCTGGTGAGTTCTGTTGTTTAGCCACTTCACCTGCATTGATATTATTGGCTGCTTTCAACGTTTTACGCATCAGCGCTGCTTGCGGAATATCGATACTTTCTAACCCCAAACGACCACGGGCATCACACTCACAAGCTTGTAAAAATGCCTCAAAACGATCAGGCTGTCGAATCGCATCCAACTCAATTAAGAAGATTAATAATGTGCTTGGTTTCATCTGCATCACTTGATGTTCTTTAATATGAAATTTTGCCACCATATAGGCAAGCTGAGCACAGTCATTCGGAATGCGTAAGCGCTTACTAACTTCCTTAACCAACTTAGCGCCGCGTTCATCATGCCCAATATGCCGTGGCAAAATACCTTTAGGTGTAGTGCCTTTACCTAAATCATGTAATAACGTTGCTAACCGCACAGGCAAGCTAAAATTTTGTTTGGCAGCATAATCAATAGCCATCATCACATGCACGCCTGTATCAACCTCCGGGTGATGTTTTGCAGGCTGTGGCACACCCCATAAGCAATCTAACTCAGGTAAGATTCTTTCTAGCGCACCACAAGATCGTAACACATCAAACATACGACTCGGCTGCACTTCCATCAGTCCTTTTGACAATTCCTGCCAAACACGCTCTGACACCAAGGCATCGACTTCTCCATCAGCCACCATTTTCTGCATCAACAGTATTGTCTCAGGTGCAATAGTAAAGTCTGCAAAGCGAGCTGAAAAACGAGCTGCCCGCAAGATACGCACAGGGTCTTCTACAAAAGCTTCACTGACATGTCTAATCGTTTTATTCTGGATATCCAATTGTCCCTGGTGCGGATCGACCAATTGGCCCTCTGAAGACTTTGCAATGGCGTTCATTGTAAAATCACGGCGCGCAAGGTCTTCTTCTAAAGTGACATCTGGTGATGCATGCACAGCAAAGCCATTATAACCTTTACCCGTTTTCCGTTCGGTTCTTGCTAGTGCATATTCATCATGTGTTTTAGGGTGTAAAAAGACAGGAAAGTCTTTACCCACCGGCTTATAACCTAAGCTAAGCATTTCTTCTACTGTACTACCTAGTACAACATAATCATGGTCTTTAACTGCAATGCCTAGCAATGCATCACGTACAGCACCGCCTACCGTGTAAACAGATAAAGAACGAGGCTGACTATCTTCTGGCATTAATAGCACGCCCTGCAGCCGTTCTAAACCGATCATATGCTGCTCGTGGTGTTTGATTCATGATGTACTCTTGCATCACCGCATCTAATGGCGTTAATGCAATATTGACCTCATCTAGCATAGGCTTACCCATCACACTATCAACCTCCATCGAACGCACGTTATCGCGTGTCATCAACTTAATCGGCAACCACTCCATGAACCATGCTTGCAGATAAGATAGTTTGTCACTTAAGCCAATGATTGGTTTTTCTTTACCCATGATGTGCATCACTTTTTCTACCAGCGCCCGTAATGTATAAACTTCAGGGCCAGCAAGCGCATAGCTTTTTGAAAAAGTATCCTCATTACCCAAACTATTCATGAAAATAGTCGCTATATCTTCCACCCAAATCGGTTGAAACTTGGCTGCTGGTTTGGCCAAAAATATAGCAGGAAGGTATTTGATTAACGTTGAAAATAAATTTAAAAAGTTATCGCCGCGCCCAAAGATGACCGATGGCTTGAATATCGTGATATCAACTGATTTTTTAAATTGTGCTAAAGCTGCTTCACCTTTAGCCTTGCTTTGTAAGTAATGGCTTGGCGCATCCTTAGATGCTTTTAAGGCACTCATATGCAATAAGCGCTTAATGCCTAACTCGCTACATATTTTCGCAATTTTTCTAGGTAGCTGATGGTGTGCATATTCAAAAGTATGGCGTCGACTTTCATGCAAAATACCAACCAGGTTTATCACAGCATCACAACCAGCCAAACAAGTTGCCAATGCTTTATCATCATTCAAATCGCAAGTTACCACTTGCACATGTGGCAGCAAAATCAAATGTTTTGCGCGCTCTCTATGCCGTGTCAACACTTTCACACGATAACCAGCCGCATCTAATTTGCTGACAATACTACTGCCGACAAATCCTGCTCCTCCAATCACCCCTATTTGTTTTATTGCCATTTTATACCTACCATATCATCAATTATTGATATTGCTTAGCTCACTGCTTTTGCAGGCGTGCGTCCCATTAACTGCTTAAGTGTAGTGCCTTTAATACCCAGCTGTTGGTTATACATATGCATATTAGCCATGACGTGTTGCACATACTTGCGCGTTTCATCAAATGGAATCGTTTCTGCATATATTGCGCCTTCTAAAGATTGCGCACCTAACCATTTCTTTGCGCGACTTGGCCCTGCATTGTAGCCTGCAGTTGCCATGATCTTGTTACCATCCATCAACGCAAGCGTATAGCGTAAATAATAAGTTCCGATTGTCACATTGGTCTCTAAATCATGGATCATGCTGCGTTTGTAATTCTCAACGCCTGCACGTTTCGCAGCCCATCTCGCTGTCGTTGGCATCAACTGCATTAAGCCTGCGGCACCAACATGTGACTTCGCATAATGCATAAAGCGACTTTCTTGTCTTGCAATACCATGTGCCCAAGTGACGTCGACGCCTTGAACGTTTGCTGCATTTGTCATCAATTTTTTATACGGCATTAAATACCGTAATGAGAAATCATGAATGCCTCTTGTATCGTCCGCAGTGTTAATCGCTAAATCATTCCAACCTTTAAGGTTTGCAAACTCAGCAGCCGCTAACAGTTGTTTGTCATTAAACGCGGCAATCACCATCTTCCACTCGCCTCTACTCTCCCACCGTAGTTCTAGATTTAACAAGGCCGCCGTACGTTTCACACCTGACATGTTTCCAATAGCAACTACTTCACGCTTCGTGGCATTGTAATGCGCCAACTTAGGTGGAGTGTAATTCACCAATTCATCTTGCGCTAACCAGCCATAATAATGGCGCTCAAGCGCAAGCCCAGTCAAAATATCAACGGCCTGTTTGTCTTGTTGATTAGCACCCCTTTTTAATGCCATTAACGCACGCGCTTTCCAATAGCGCCAACGAGCCTCTTCTGCAATTTCAGGTTGCATTTTGGCAATAACTGTTAATAGGTGCCTCCAATCGGACTCGCGTAAAGTAGCCCTTGCATACCATGAAATTTGCTCAGGACTCAGGCTTGCTACATCTGTTTTTTGAAACCATAGTTTCGCTTCCGCTTCATGGCGCTTAGCCGCCAATAGCCCAAGCATTGCATGAAAGTGAGATTTTTCATCTCGACTCAATAGACTTGCAATTTTTTGATACGCATTAATGGCTGTCCATGTATCTTTTCTTGCCAGCCGAGTCAGGGCAAACAAATTAACTTCATGCCCAAACCTTGTGCCGAATGAAACGTGTTTTTTCTTTAAGAAAGTACTAGGCGACTTGTAAGCGCGGCTCATTAATCTCTGATGACTAGTCTTATAATGCTTACTGCGCTTCATAATAGCTTTGGCTAAGCTTAGCCTGTTTTCTTCAGCTGCCATTCTAAATCGTTGCCATACTGCATCTTCATCAATGACGCCGGTAGATTCCATCGCATCAAATAAATTGTCACACTCTCGAGGCTGACTTTGACCTGTTAACCACAAGTGTTTAGAAGGTATTAAAGAAACATTGCTATCCCGCACATGAGCAGCCTCAGCTGCTAAGCATTCAACTGCTATGTTATTAGTTGCTTGGTAAAGTGCGAGTTCTTGTGCAAATAATGCCCACTTTTTCTGTCTGCCCAATTTCTTTAGTAAGCTGCCTCGTAAAGATTGCACAAAAGCATAGTCTTCATGCTGCACTAAAAAGCTTGAAATTGCACTGTTATCTGTGTCCTCTAGTTTAATCGTCATTAACCAATATTGTGCATAAGGCGCCAGTATATGATGTTGCGCTTTTAATTTATTGGTATATTCATTTAACGCGGCAGCATTCTCTTTATCATAGGCTTCACGTGCTTTCAGGACATTAATATCACCTAGATTCGCAAAGCTAGCTGTTGCAAACAGTGTGGCAAAGCAAAAGGCAAGAAAACGACTCGTTAATAACTTCATTACTACCACCTAGAATCTAATTACACGTGAAATCAAGTTCAGCAATACTAAAATCAACACAAACCATGCCGAATATTTTAATAACTGCTTCATTAATAATAAATATTGCTTATTACGTGTTATCACAAAAGCAAGCAACATAACAAAAGTAGCAATGAGTACGGTTGCAATGATAATGCGGGCTATGAACAATGCGCTACCACACCTTAATTAAAATGCGGCATTAGATTAGGGATGAAGTGAGCAGCCTGCTCTTGAAATCCAGCTGGGGCCTCGCTCACATCGTCAAATATGACATATTCCCATGCCGTAGTATCTGCCAATAATGCACGTATCATTTGATTATTCAATCCATGCCCAGATTTGTAAGCAGTAAATACACCTAATAATGGGTGACCTAGCATATATAAATCACCAATGGCATCGAGCACCTTATGCTTTGCAAACTCATCTTCATAACGCAGACCATCTGTGTTCAATATGCGAAACTCGTCTAGCACAATCGCATTATCCAAACCACCCCCACGTGCCAAACCATTTGCACGCAAATACTCGACTTCATGCACGAAACCAAATGTCCGCGCGCGGCTTATTTCAGCAATATAGGAATTGTCAGAAAAATCAATTTTCACATTATTACCAGAGTCTTCAAATACTGGGTGTGCAAAATCAATCGTAAAATCCATTTTAAAACCATGATAAGGCTCTAATGTAGCCCACTTATCTTGGTTGATCACTTCCACTTTCTTTTTAATACGGATGAATTTTTTAGGTGCATCTTGCTCAACGATACCTGCTGATTGCAATAAGAAAATAAATGGGCCAGAGCTGCCATCCATAATCGGCACTTCTGATGCGTCCAATTCAACGATAATGTTATCCACACCCAAACCCGCTAATGCTGACATTAAGTGTTCAACAGTCGCTACACGCGCACCATTTCGCTCTAGGGCAGAGCACATGCGCGTATCGCTTACTGCGTCAGGCGTCGCTTGTATTTCAGGCGTGTCGGGCAAATCGACACGTCTAAATACAATGCCAGCATCAATTGCAGCAGGGAGAAGCGTTAGTGTCACTTTCTCTCCATTATGCAAACCGACACCAGTCGCGCTCACCTTTGTCTTTAAGGTTCTTTGTTTTAACACTAATTTCCTATCGTTTCATTTTCAGCACCAATGGCCTAATATCGACAGCTTAATACCAACGTTTGCAACTCACTACCTTAGCTAGTAGTTTAGCATAATCACTCACTTCAATATTGCTACAACCACTGGTATACCAGCAATCTAGTCAGCCTGTTTACGTAAGAATGCAGGGATATCATACTCTTCAACCCCATTTTGTTTCATCGCATCCACTTGTGCACGACGACTGTTTGGGCTAAACACAGAAGGTGCTTCATTAATTGTTTCTTCTTCCGTGTAAGCAGGCATATTATCAGTACCAGTGCGGGTATTAATCATCACACGTAGTTCTGGCTTTTGCTCACGCTTCGCAATCGTCCCGTTCAAACCTGTAGCGACCATCGTTACACGTAATTTATCTCCAATGCTTTCATCCACCACAGTACCTAGAATCACTGTCGCATCTTCTGCAGTAAACTCTTTAATGGTATTCATCACATTGTAGTACTCTTTCATTTTCAAACTACTGCTCGCTGTAATGTTGACTAACACACCACGCGCATTGGCTAAGTTCACATCTTCTAACAATGGACTAGCTACCGCTTGTTCCGCCGCAATAATGGCACGATTTTCACCACTAGCTTCAGCAGAACCCATCATGGCCATACCCATTTCGCTCATCACAGTGCGCACATCAGCAAAGTCCACGTTGACCAAACCTGGGCAATTAATAATCTCGGCAATTCCTGAGACAGCGTTATGTAACACATCGTTCGCTGCACGGAAAGCTTCTAAGAAAGGTACATCTTCGCCCAATACCTCCATCAGCTTCTCATTTGGAATCACAATCAATGAATCTACATATTGTGACAACTCTTCCAAACCTGCTTCAGCCACTTTCGCTCGTTTACCTTCAAAAGAGAAAGGCTTCGTCACAACGGCAACCGTTAAGATACCCATCTCTTTTGCCACTTCAGCAATAATTGGTGCCGCACCTGTACCTGTACCACCGCCCATACCAGCAGTAATAAACAGCATATCAGCGCCTTCAATCATTTCGGCAATACGATCACGATCTTCTATCGCTGCTGCACGGCCAATTTCTGGTTTTGCACCTGCGCCTAGGCCTTTTGTTATATCCGTACCGATTTGCAGTGTCGTTTCTGCACCACTTTTACGGAGTGCTTGCGCATCAGTATTAGCGCAAATAAACTCTACACCACCGACATTTTTACTAATCATATGGTCAACTGCATTACCGCCGCAACCGCCAACCCCAATAACTTTTATTACCGCCTCTTGTGAATCTTTTTCCATAATTTCAAACATTTTATATCTCCTTTTTGCCTAAATGTTTGAGCCTATTTTCATAAGCTCTGCCCTATTACTACTTCATTTTAAAATTAACTACTTGTTTAACTAACGACTTAAAAATTACCTTGAAACCAATTCTTCATTCTTTCAAATACTCTAGTCACAGAGTGCATTTCCATTTGCCCTGTTAACTGTCGTTCCACCTGCTGCTTACCCATTAGCACAAGCCCAACACCAGTCGCGTACCGTGGGTTGTTAATAACCTCTGATAAGCCATCCACATAACGTGGCATGCCCAACCTAACTGGCATATGGAAAATTTCCTCTCCCAGCTCTATCATGCCCCGCATCATCGAAGAGCCGCCTGTAATCACAATGCCAGAAGCAATCATTTTCTCCATGCCGCTATGACGTAACTCTTGTAGCACCAACTCATAGAGCTCAACCACTCTTGGCTCAATCACTTCCGCCAATGTTTGCAATGACAGTTCTCGCGCTTCACGCCCATCAACACCTGGCACTCCTACTACTTCTCGCGAGTCTGCTAACTGGCGCAATGCACAACCATGTTTAACTTTAATTTCCTCAGCTGACTGTGTCGGTGTCCGGAAGGCCACGGCAATATCATTCGTGACTTGGTCACCAGCAATTGAAATAACTGCCGTGTGACGAATCGAACCGCTTTTAAAGACCGCAATATCCGTTGTGCCGCCGCCAATATCGACCAAGCAAACACCCAACTCTTTTTCATCTTCTGTCAACACTGCATTGCTTGATGCCAATGGTTGCAATATAAGGTCACTCACATCAAGGCCACAGCGTTTGATGCACTTCACTATATTTTGTGCCGCAGCAACTGCGCCAGTCACAATATGCACTTTCACTTCTAGTTTTAAGCCACTCATGCCCATTGGCTCACGCACATCTTCTTGTCCATCAATAATGAATTCTTGCGTCAAAATATGTAATATCTGTTGGTCAGCAGGTAAGGCAATAGCACGTGCGGTTTCCACCACACGATCCACATCCATTTGCGTCACTTCTGAGTCTTTAATCTTTACCATGCCATGAGAATTCAAACTTTTGACATGGCTCCCTGCAATCCCAGTAAACACGGTATTGATTTTGCAGTCTGCCATAAGCTCAGCTTCTTCTACCGAACGCTGAATCGATTGCATGGTGGAATCAATATTCACCACGACCCCCTTTTTCAGCCCTCTAGATGGATGCTGTCCCAAACCAATAACTTTTGTCGTACCATCTGGCAACAACTCTGCCACTATCGTCACAATTTTTGATGTGCCGATATCCAACCCAATAATCAGTTTTTTATCTTCGCGCACTTTATTCATGCCAACTCCCTTTTTCTACCTAGGTCAGCACCATTAATGGCGTGAATAGGCGATACTTGCATTGATAACTTTTTGCCCTTACGCACCGAAAACCCATTGGTGTATCGTAAATCTGCATACTGTATGTTTGTCTTCAGATGGCTCAACACTGTTCGATAAGCGGTAGAAAACTTTTGCAACCTTTTCTGCATATCTTCTCTCCCGAGTGAAATCTGCAGCTGTTTATCTGTCTTTATTTCCCAAGCTCGCCTCTGTGACAAAGTTATTTGCACAATTTTCATATCAACGTTATTCAACGTATTTTCAAAATCCAAGTAATTTTCTACAATCACTTTTACGTCACCATTAGCGCCATTAAATACGGGCAAACTCGCATCTGAAGCTGCGTAAAATAATTCACTATGCGTATTCACCAAAGCATTTTCACCCCACCGTGCCAACACCTGATGCTCCTCAATCTCAACACTTAATGTGCTTGGCCAGCGCCTTCTAACACTCACCTTGCGTACCCATGGTAGTTTTTCAAACGCATCTCTTGTTTTAATCAAATCCAATGTGAAAAAGTTGCCATTTAAATGCTCTGCCACAATGAGCTGCACTTGCTGACGATTCACATGCCCAATCAAACCTTTTATCTTTACCTCATGAATAGGAAAAATCGGCAAACGTACAATGGTTGCGGCTGAGCCATACAACAGCAGCCCGATTGCCAACACATATAAAAAGTTAGCGAGTAAATTTAATTGATTCGGCTTATGCCACATCACTTGATCCCGTTGCACCCTCTAAAGTCATCTGTAAAATATTCACCACCAATGCATCAAAGCTAATACCAGCCGCTTCAGCTGCCATTGGCACTAAACTATGGTCTGTCATCCCTGGGCTCGTATTCACTTCTAGAAAGTAATGCTTACCAGCTTCATCCATTAAGAAATCTACGCGACCCCATCCACTGCACCCTAGAGCATGGAATGCATCTAATGCCTCTTGCTTAATTTTTGCTTCCACCTCAGCACTTAACCCACAAGGACATAGATACTCTGTATCATCCCGTATGTATTTAGCATCAAAATCATAAAACTCGTTTTTTGGCACTATTCGAATAATCGGTAATGCTTGCTTCCCCAGAATACCAACCGTGTATTCACCCGCATCAATAGAAGCTTCTGCAATCACGAGTGGGTCAGCTTCGGCCGCCAGCTGGTAGGCAGCTTGAAGCTCACCTGTTTTTTTAACTTTAGTAATGCCAATACTTGAGCCTTCATTAGCTGGTTTAACAAAAATTGGAAAACCAAGCTTTTGTTCCACTTCTAAAAAATCACTTTGTGCATGTAGCAACTCAAAGGCAGGCGTCACTACACCGGCCTCTTGCCACTGTAATTTCGTCTGCCACTTATCCATGCCAATAGCAGATGCCGTGACACCACTACCGGTATATGGCACTTGCATGGAATCAAGCTCGCGCTGTATCGTACCGTCTTCGCCATACTTACCGTGTAGTGCAATAAACACGCGATCATAACTTTCTAAGTTAGTTACATCTTGCGTTGATGGATCAAATGGATAGGCATCAATGCCTTGACGAGTGAGCGCATTCAACACAGCCTCACCGCTTAACAATGAAACTTCTCGCTCTCCAGAGTCGCCGCCTAACACAACGGCGACGCGTCCCAACTGTTTGATATCTTGTTTAAGCATATTCACCGATGACTTTCACTTCTTGTTGCAAGGCAATCCCTTGTTGTTCAAGCACTTCTTTTTTTATGTGTTCAATTAACTGCTCAATATCTCGTGCTGAACACTCGCCAACGTTCACAATAAAATTAGCGTGCTTTGTTGACACTTGTGCACCGCCAATTTGACAACCTTTCAATCCGCTTGCTTCAATCAGCCTTGCCGCGTAATCACCTTCTGGGTTGCGGAAAGTTGATCCGCCACTTGGGTAATTCAGTGGTTGGCTTTCTAACCTTTTTGCTAACAAATCTTTAATTTCCTGTGTTGACACATCAGCATCACCTGCTCCCAATGTGAACCAAGCTGCCAAAAACCATTCATCTGCCACTGGTAACTTCACGCTGCGATATCCGGTGACAAATTCATCCTTGTTTCTAATATGTGTTTTCCCATACCGATCTATCGTCATCACATGGTGAACGATCTCCCATGTCTCACCACCATAACAACCCGCATTCATTGCAAGTGCTCCGCCTACCGTGCCCGGGATACCCGCCATAAATTCGGCCCCTGCTTGGCTGTTTGACGCGCTAAATTTGGCCAACTTACCACAAGTCACACCAGCTTCTGCATAGAGGTAATCTCCGTCTACTTTGATTGCCTTTAATACCTTCTGCATCACAACCACAGTCCCTCTAACACCACCATCTCTCACTAATAAATTACTACCCAATCCAACAAAATGAATCGCTTCATCTCGGTCTCTTTCATTTAAAAAGGAACTTAATTCTTCTACATTCGCGGGTATATACACCTGATCAGCAATACCGCCAACTCGCCAGCTGGTATAACGTGACAATGGCTCGTTTTTTAACAACCTAGCTGTTGACTCTTTTTGAGTCATATCATCATTGCCTTCGTATCTTGTGCCACTTGACCAACATTACCTGCGCCCATTACGATCACCACATCATCGGCTTGCACTGCGTCAATAATCGCTGCTGGTAATGCATCCTTCGACTCCACAAAGATTGGATCCACTTTCCCGTGCACACGAATTGAGCGAATCAAGCTGCTCGTGTCTGCCGCCTCAATAGGCGCTTCACCAGCCGAATAAACTTCAGTTAACAAAGCCACATCAACACTTGAAATGACATGTACATAGTCTTCAAAGCAATCTCTTGTACGCGTATAACGATGTGGCTGAAAAGCCAACACTAACCGTCTGCCAGGGAACGCATCACGCGTTGCCGCAATCACGGCGCGCAGTTCAACTGGATGATGACCATAATCATCAATCAGCGTAAATGTACCGCCTTTTCCTGTTGGCACTTCGCCATAACGTTCAAAACGACGACCAACCCCTTTGAACTCAGCTAAGGCTTTTATAATCGCGGCATCTGGTGCATTTAATTCACTCGCAATCGCAATCGCGGCCAATGCATTCAATACATAATGTTGCCCCGGCAAATTCAATGTGATATCTAACTCAGCCGCCTCGCCATCTCGTATCACTGTGAAATGCATTTTTCCATGATCAGCACGGACGTTCGTCGCGCGCACTTTGGCATCGTCGCTAAAACCATAAGTCGTTACTGGCTTAGTCACACGCGGTAATATTTCACGCACATTGTGGTCATCAACACACACTACAGCCATGCCCCAGAATGGTAATTGTTGTAAAAACTCAACAAAGGCACTTTTTAATTTATCGAAACTATGCTCATAGGTATCCATATGATCACGATCAATATTGGTGACCACTGCAAGAATTGGGCTCAAATGTAAGAACGAAGCATCCGACTCATCGGCCTCTACAACAATATGTTCACCAGTGCCTAGTTTTGCATTCGTATTCGCTGATTCTAGCTTTCCGCCAATCACATAAGTCGGGTCCATATTAGCTTCTGCCAATATGCTGGCAATTAAACTGGTCGTGGTCGTCTTACCGTGTGTCCCTGCTACAGCAATGCCTTGCTTGAAACGCATCAACTCCGCCAACATTAAGGCACGTGGCACAACAGGAATGCCATTCGCTCTCGCTGCAACCACTTCAGGATTTTGTGCGCTCACCGCAGTTGACACCACGACAACATCCGCATCACCTAAATTCTCTTGCGCATGGTTTTGATATAACTTAGCACCAAAGCTTGCCAGTCTCTGCGTCGTTTCATTATTGGCAAGATCAGAACCGCTAACATTAAAGCCTAAGTTAATCAGCACTTCAGCAATCCCGCTCATGCCGATGCCGCCGATGCCAACAAAGTGTATATTGTTTACTTTATGTTTCATACTGTCACTCCTGCTAATGCCATACACACATTGGCAACCGATGCTGTTGCTTCTGGCTTCGCTAATACACGTGCATGCTTAGCCATGGTTAAACACTTTTTGCGTGTTAACTGCTGTAGTATTTCACTGGTTTTTGCTACACTTAATGCAGCCTGCTGAATAAGTATTGCTGCTCCGTTTTCACTTAAGTAAGCTGCATTTGTTGTTTGGTGATCATCCACTGCATAAGGAAAAGGCACCAATACACTCGCTACACCAACACAGGCCAGCTCAGCAACAGTGAGCGCACCTGCACGACAAACCACCACATCAGCCCATGCATACATGCTCGCCATATCTTGAATATAAGCTTTCGTTTCAGCTTTCACACCAGCTTGTTGGTAATTAGCTTCTAAAGTAGCAATATGCTTTTCGCCAGCCTGATGCACTACTTCTGGACGCTGCGCTTCTGGCATGGTTGCCAATGCTTTTGGTAGCACATCATTCAGTGCCGCAGCCCCTAAACTGCCACCAACGACTAACAACTTCAATTTGCCAGTTTTTTCTGCATAACGCGTTTCAGGTAATGCCAGTGTTGTAATGTCATCACGAACAGGGTTCCCAACCAAAGTGGCTTTATCTCCAAATGCGGCAGGAAAAGCGGCCAACACTTTGTTAGCAACATAGCTCAATGTTTTATTGGTTAACCCTGCAACTGAATTCTGTTCATGAATGACAAGTGGCTTACCCATTAACTTAGCCATCATGCCGCCTGGGAATGCAGCAAAACCGCCCATACCCAATACCACATCAGGTTTGTGCACCAAGATAGCACTCATGCTTTGCTTGAATGCCAACATTAATTTAAATGGTAATAACACCCAACCCATTAAGCCTTTGCCACGAACACCACGCATGGTCATCATCGCTTTACTATATGGCTTATCAGCAATCAAACGATTCTCCATCCCACCTTCCGTTGCTAACCACACGATTTTCCAGCCTTTCGTGTATAAGTAATCTGCTACGGCTATAGCAGGATAGACATGTCCACCTGTTCCGCCAGCCATGACCATTAACGTACCTTTTGATTCATTCTTCAACGTCATACGCGTATGCCTTTCTGAATCAAGCGATTCTCATAATCAATGCGTAACAAAACGGCCATCGCAATGCAGTTCGCTAACAATCCACTACCGCCGAAAGAGAGTAGCGGCAAGGTCAATCCTTTGGTTGGCAACAGCCCCATATTCACACCAATATTAATAATGGCTTGCACGCCGATCCAGACCCCAATACCTTGAGCCAGCAAGGCTGAGAAGTTGCGCTCATTGGCAACCGCTTCTTTACCGATGCCGAATGCACGAATCACAATCCAAGCAAATAAGCTGAGTACAGTAACTACGCCAACAAAGCCCAACTCTTCTGCAATCACCGCGAATAAAAAGTCGGTATGTGCCTCTGGCAAATACAATAGTTTTTCCACGCTCGCACCCAAACCAACGCCAAACCACTCACCACGTCCAAATGCAATGAGCGCATGCGAAAGTTGATACCCTTTACCAAAAGGGTCAGCCCAAGGATCCATAAACCCAACCACCCTTTGCAAGCGGTATGGTGAACTCACAATTAAGAAATAAACAGCTGCTGGCAGCACTGCAATCAATCCAATGAATATCCAAATATTAATGCCCGCCAGCCATAAAATAGAGATTGAGATTGTTGCAACAACAGCAAGCGCACCAAAATCTGGCTCTCTTAATAATAAGAATCCAACCAAAATTATCACCGCAACTATGGGCAAGAATCCATTCACGATACTGTCCATTTGCGCAGACCTGCGCACGGCATAATCTGCCACATACATGGCTGCAAATAACTTCATAAATTCCGAAGGCTGTAGGTTAATCACAAACAGCGACAACCAACGCTGACTGCCGTTAACATTTCTACCCACGCCAGGAATCAACACTAGTATCAGCAAAGCAATAGCCGCCAAGAAAAGGTAAGGGGCCATTTTCTGCCACCAATCCATGGAAATTTGAAACGTGAAATAAGCAGCCAACAAGCTAACGCCAATAAACATTCCCTGGCGAATCAAGTAATAAGTACTTTGATGCCCAACAGCCGTCCTTGCTTCAGCGATGGCGATCGATGCTGAATAAACCATCACCAAGCCGATCCCAAGCAATATCATGATGGTCCAAAATAATAGTTGGTCATAAGCGCCTGTCGCAAAATGCTCACGAGCTTGCGGCGCTGTGCTGTATGCCTCTAGCATGCCATCTCCTCAAGCTGCTTTACTGCAACAACAAAAGCTTCAGCTCTTTCAATGTAATTTTTATACATATCAAAGCTAGCACAAGCCGGTGATAGCAATACCGCATCACCACGCTCAGAAACGCGTTTAGCAATCACTACAGCTTCAGCCATATCTTGTGCGTGGTACATCGCGACTTCTGTTTCGATTAATGCCTGCTCTATCAATGCTGCATCGCGCCCAATCAAAACAACTGCGCGCGCATTTTTTTTAACCGGTGAGACTAGTGGTGAAAAATCTTGCCCCTTACCATCTCCACCAGCGATTAACACGACCTTTTGTGGAAAGCCTGATAATGCAGCACAGGTGGCGCCAACATTGGTTCCTTTGGAGTCATTGTAATAATCGACACCATCAACATCCGCTATCCACTGCACACGATGTGGCAAGCCCTTAAAATTATACAAAGCATTGAGTAGCGGTGCATACTCAATCCCGATGGCTCGACAAAGCGCCAACGCAGCCAGTGCATTTGAGGCGTTATGTGAGCCGTGAATATGTAAATCAGCCGCATTAATTAAATGCTGCCCAGCATCACATAACCAAATACCTTCTTGTGTATCATCAATACCAAAATGGTTTGCATCTACATCCAAACCAAACGTGCTAACCTGAGCATTTGGCCGCTCCATAATCATGCTCCAAGCATCATCACGGTTAAGCACTTGGTGAGTTGCATGATAGAAGATATGTGCTTTCGCGGCAGCATACATAGCCAACTCGCCATAGCGGTCCATATGATCTTCTGTTAAATTCAATACGGTTGCAGCATCTACTTTTAGGCTGTTCGTTGTTTCCAGCTGGAAGCTAGACAACTCAAGCACATAAACATCTGGCGTTTCCATTGCCAATGTGTCAAGTACTGGCAAACCAATGTTGCCTGCCACGATCGTTTTTAACCCAGCCGCCTTACACATTTCACCGACCAATGTTGCCACGGTAGTTTTACCATTTGCACCGGTGATGGCAATCACTTTCGCACACTCTGGTCGGTATTGCGCAAACAATTCAACATCACCAACAACAGCCACGCCTGCTTTAATTGCTGCCTGTATGGCTGGCTCTGCCAAAGCAACACCCGGGCTTACGACTAACAACTCAGCCGCTTTTAATATTTCCGCATCAAACGCACCACAATGCACAAGCACGTTTGGCATTTCTGCTTTAACAACACTCGTACTAGGCGGATTTTCACGGGTATCGGCCACAGCTACCGCTGCGCCTTGTGCAACTAGCCAGCGCAACGCGGACAGGCCTGTTTCACCAAGCCCCAGCACTAATACCCGTTTATTGTTAAGCGATATTGTCATGTCGTTTTGTTTATCTAGCTTCTTTATCTAATCTATATAATTTAAGTTAAGTTATCTTAATTTGAGCTATCTAATCTTCAATGAAGCAAGTCCAACCAAAACCAACATCATGGTAATGATCCAGAAGCGCACCACTACTTGCGTTTCTTTCCAACCTTTCTGCTCATAGTGATGGTGTAAAGGCGCCATCAAGAAAATACGCTTTCCAGTGCCTGTCTTTTGTTTGGTGTATTTGTAATACACCACCTGCATGGCAACAGAGAATGTCTCAATCACAAACACGCCACCCATAATAAACAGCACAATTTCTTGCCTTACAATGACGGCCACAACACCTAAAGCACCACCCAAGGCTAATGCGCCAACATCGCCCATAAACACTTCAGCTGGATAGGCGTTAAACCACAAGAAACCAAGCCCTGCACCAGCCATCGCCGCACAGAAAACCAGTAACTCACCTGCGCCAGCTACATTTGGAATACCCAAGTATTGAGAAAAATATGCGTGGCCAGCTACATAAGCAAAGATCCCTAATGCACTACCCACCATCACTGTTGGCAAAATAGCCAAACCATCTAAACCGTCGGTTAAATTCACTGCATTACTACTGCCAACAACGACCATATATGTCAGCACAATAAATCCAACAAAACCCAATGGAAGCGCTAAACCTTTAATGAAAGGAAAAATTAATGTTGTCTCAGGAATAATCTTCGGCGAAACCACTGATTTCGTTAAACATGCAAGCACCTGTTCGCAGCCTGCTGGCACTTGCGCTGCATACCAAAGGAACAAACCAACACCTAAGCCAATAAAGCTTTGCCAAAATATTTTGGCTTTAGCTGATAATCCTTTTGGGTTTTTGTAAACCACTTTGCGATAGTCATCCACCCATCCAATTGCACCAAAACCTAATGTCGTCAATAACACAACCCAAACAAAGTGGTTGCTTAAATCAGACCATAGCAAGGTAGACAAACCAATCGCCACCAATATCAAAGCGCCGCCCATTGTTGGTGTACCTGCTTTAATCAAGTGGGTTTGTGGACCATCATCTCTCACCGATTGACCAACCTTATATTGCGTTAGTTTTCTAATCATTGTAGGCCCAACCATGAATGAAATAATCAGAGCGGTTAATGTGGCCATCACAGCACGTAACGTAATGTAGTTAAATACATTTAAGCCATGAATGTCTTGCGCGTAATAACGTGCCAACTCTAATAACATTTAATGTGTCCTCGCTAGTTTTTTATCTTTTACAATGGCTTCCACGACACGCTCCATCTTCATTGAACGTGAGCCCTTCACCAGCACACACGTCCCCGCATGCATTTCTTTTTTTACCGCACTCACCAAGGCATCCAATGCCTGAAAATGCTGACCTTGCTTCCCAAATGCACCACTTCCTAACTGGCTTAATTGTCCGAAACTTAATAATTTTGAAACACCTTGCTGGCCTGCATATTGCCCTATCGCGGCATGCATCACACCTGCATCGCTACCTAACTCAGCCATATCACCCATCACAAAAATGGTGTGACTTGCATCATGCTGATTAACCAGCACATCGATGGCCGCCTTCATTGAATCTGGGTTGGCGTTGTAAGTGTCATCAATCACAACAGCATCTTGATAACCAACATGCTGTTGCAAACGCCATTGCACACCATTAAATTGTGCCAAGCCTGCAGCAATCACTTCATTATCAAAACCCAATGCAACAGCAACTGCGCTTGCTGCCAAGGCATTACTCACATTATGCTTACCGAGCACATTCAGGTTAAACGCCACCGTTCCTGATGGTGTTTTCAGCTTAACTGCTGTGTGCGTCGCTTGTGTTTCAAATGTTGCTGAAACATCTGCTGTCGCACTTAAGCCAGTGGCTTCCAAACCAAAGCTAATGACTTTTCTTTCCACATTGAGTGACTGCCAATAAGGACCAAAATCATCATCTACATTAATCACGGCGATGCCGCCTTCAGACAAGCCTTCAAAAATCTCACCTTTTGCCTGCGCTATCGCCTCACGTGATCCAAGCTCACCGATATGTGCCGTGCCTGCATTATTAATGACAGCCACTTGTGGTTGTGCAATATTGGTTAAGTAGCGAATTTCACCTTCGTGATTCATCCCCATTTCAATAACCGCATATTCATGTTCTGCACGCATGTTCAGCAAGGTCAGTGGCATGCCAATATTGTTATTGAAGTTGCCTTTCGTCGCCAATACCACGCCACTGGCTACATTTAAAATCGACGCAAGCATTTCTTTCACCGTTGTTTTTCCATTGCTACCAGTGACTGCCACGATAGGTAAACTGAATTTTTGACGCCAATAATGTGCCAACTCACCTAACGCTACTTTCGTATCGCTAACCAATACCGCAGGACTTGCTTCAACATCAGCATCTGAAACCACCACTGCAGCTGCGCCACGTGCAATGGCATCTGCCGCGTAAGTATTGCCATTAAAGTGTTCGCCTTTAAGTGCAACAAACAACTGTCCAGCCTTAATGGTCCGACTATCCGTACCGACACTCAGCACATTGACGTCCTCACCAATGACGTTTGTATTTAAGGCCTTCGCTATTTCTGACAGCATCATCATGTGTTAGTCACCTCGTCACGCTTAAGTGCTGCTAGCACCTGCTCAACATCGCTAAATGGATGCTTGATACCTGAAATTTCCTGATATGCCTCATGGCCTTTTCCAGCAACGACGACGACATCACCAGCCCGTGCATTTTCTATTGCCATCGCGATGGCTTTTGCTCTATCTTGTTCAGCCAGATACTCGCCATCGATACCCTCTATCACTGCTTGCATAATAATTTCAGGTGACTCATAGCGCGGATTATCTGAGGTCACAATCACTACATCTGCAAGCTCACTGGCCACCTTACCCATCATCGCGCGCTTACCTATGTCACGATTACCACCGCAACCAAATACGCAAATTAATTCCTGCTGCGTCTGCTCTCTTAATGCTTGCAACACATTTTGCAAGGAGTCTGGTGTGTGGGCGAAATCAACAACAACCAATGGCAGTTCACCACCACCAAACTGCTGCATACGCCCATCTAAAGGTGTGATTTTTTGAACCGCTTCAATAGCATTATTAAATGACACATCAGATATCAGCAAGCTCGCCAATACCGCCAATGCATTGTAGACATTGAATCGTCCGATTAAGTTAAGCTGCATATCAGCTTGACCATATGGTGTTGTCACAAAGAAGCATGTCGTGCTACTGTTGAAACTAATTGTTGATGCTCGGACATCACCCGCTTCAATACCGTAAGTCAGCACGCGAACATCAGCCTGATCTAAATCTTGTTGAATGCTAGTGCCAAAACCATCATCAGCATTTAACACCACACGTTTTAAGCCCTCAAAATAAAACAAGCGCTTTTTAGCTTCAGCATAATTTTCATAACTGCCGTGATAATCAAGATGGTCTCGAGACAAGTTCGTCAATACCGCCACATCAAAATGCACGCCATTCACACGACCTTGGCTCAACCCATGTGAAGACACTTCCATGGCAACCGTATCGACACCTTTTTTCACATAGTCTGCTAATAGCTTTTGCAATACCAATGCATCTGGCGTCGTGTTTTCTGTTGGTGTTAATTGGTTAAGTAACCCATTACCTAGCGTACCGATTACGGCTGACTGTTGATTTAAAGTATCAAAGCACTGCCCAACCCATTGCGTCACCGATGTTTTCCCATTGGTACCAGTTACGCCAATCATCCATAAATGATTTGATGGGTCTGCATAAAGCTGTCCAGCGATAACACCAGCGGCTTGCTTAAGGTTAGCAATAGGCTGGTTTTCTACTTGCCAATCATCCTGCCAAGTAAATCCTTCCGACTCCCACAGCACAGCACTAGCGCCATTATTAATCGCATCAGCAATATAATCTCTTCCGTCTACCACCTCTCCGGGGTAGGCTAAAAACAAAGCGCCTGGCGTAACTTTACGACTATCAGCAACAATGTCATTGGCCTTAGCATTCACTTCATACGCAGTCATACCGCCTCCTGCACATCAGCAATTGATACTGCTGGTTTAACGACATTGGTGTTTGGTGCATCTTGTGGCACAGCCAATAATCGCAACACTTCAGACATCACAGCGCTAAACACTGGCGCCGCCACTGTTCCACCGTAATACTGACCCGTTGTTGGCTCATCAATCATCACCGCCATAATCAAACGTGGGTTTGACGCTGGCGCTAGCCCAACAAACGAGCCAACATACTTATCTTTTTCATAACCCTTAGGACCCAATTTATTTGCTGTTCCAGTTTTACCGCCCACACGATAGCCATCCACTTGTGCATTCGTCCCTGTTCCACCAGCTTGCACTACCAACTCCAACATGTCTTTGACGTTGTTAGCGACTTTAGCTGAAAACACTTGCTTACCTACTGGAGCCTTGTCTAACCTCGTCAATGAAACTGGCTTTAACTCACCATCATTGGTAAACACGGTATATGCTCTAGCAAGTTGCAACAGCGTCACACTAATACCATACCCATAAGACATGGTTGCCTGCTCAATAGGCTGCCAAGTTTTGTAATCTCTGACTTTTCCGCTCACTTCCCCTGGAAACTCTATGTTCGTCTTTTCTCCGAACCCTAGCGCATTAAAAACATTCCATAGTTTCTTTTTATCTAAACTAAGCGCTATTTTTGCAGTCCCCACATTAGATGATTTCTTCACCACCTCAGAAACCGTCAACTCAGCATAATCATGCGTATCATGTATCGTTGCTGAACCAACCATCATATAACCTGGCGCTGTTTTTACTTTTGTCGTTGGTGCATATCCACCAAACTCCATTGCAGCAGCAGCTGTAACTGGCTTCATGGTAGAACCCGGCTCAAATACATCAGTTAATGCACGATTACGTGTTTTACCTCTGCTATTCACTGGGTTATTAGGGTTATAAGTTGGTAAATTCACCATCGCCAACACCTCCCCTGTTTTAGCATCTAGCACGACTGCTGAAGCGGCTTTAGCCTTATACTTATCGACTGATTTAGATAACTCCCTGAATACCAAGTATTGAATTCTACGGTCAATGCTGAGCGCCAATTCTTTCCCATCTCGCGGCTCACTCACCACCTCTAACTCTTCAACAATGTGTCCAGCTCTGTCCTTGATGACACGTCGCTGACCAACCTTACCTGTTAATTCAGCATTGCGAATTAACTCAACACCTTCCTGCCCATCCCCATCAATACCAGTAAAGCCAACAACGTGCGAAACTATATTGCCCGCTGGGTAAAATCGCTTATATTCGCGCTCTAGATGCACGCCCTTAATTTTTAGCGCTTTCACTTCATTGGCTAGACTTGGTGCTATGTGCCTTTTGATATATACAAACTCACGCTTTTTATTGCTCAACTTTGTATTCAAGGTTGCGGTTTTTATTTTCAATAGCTTAGCTAGCGCTACCTTTTGCTTAGCATCCATTTTCACCACTGAAGGATTTGCCCAAACAGTGCCAACTGGACTACTACCCGCCAAAATCACGCCGTTTCTATCGGTAATTTTTCCTCGGTCAGCTTGTAAAGACAGTGTGCGAATATAGCGATCCCCACCCTGCTTCTGCAGAAATTCCTTTTTGGTGCTTTGCAAATAAATACTTTGTCCCACCAGTACCATAAACCCAATCAACAGTCCCAACAGCAGCACACGCCTACGCCATACAGGCAAAGCAGTCACACGTTGCTGTTGATGCGCGCTATTTTGTTGCTGGCTGAATTGCATATTATTGACCCTCCCCATCCATCACAATGACTTGTATCTGGTTAGGGTTTGGCACTTCCATTTTCAACTGTTTGGTCGCCATTTCCTCTACGCGCGAGTGTGTCGCCCATGTGCTTTGCTCAATCTGTAACTGCTCATACTCAGTTTCATATTCCGCCGCAACCGCCTGCAGGCGCTCACTTTCAGAATAGAGCTTTCTCGCTTTATGCTGAGCAGTCACCACACCTAGTGCAATGATAATTAATGTGACGTATAAAGTAATATTCCACCGCATCATGCTGTCGCCGTCCTCATCGCTACGCGCATCACAGCACTTCTTGACCGTGGATTCACCTTCACCTCATCAGCACTCGGCTTCACCGCTTTACCAACAGCGACCAATCTAGCCTGCGGCAAGTCTTTAGCGCGTACAGGAAAGTTAGAAGGCAAGTTATCGCGATCCGATTCAGCTCTAATAAACTGCTTCGCCACGCGATCTTCCAAAGAATGGAAACTAATCACAACCAAGCGACCCCCCTCTGCCAGTAAATCCATACATTGCGGCAAAATTACCGATAACTCCTCAAGCTCCTGATTTGCGAAAATCCGTAAAGCTTGAAAGGTACGCGTTGCGGGGTTCTTACCCGGCTCGATCTTTGAGATTGCGCTCGCCACGACCTCGGCAAGCTTCCCTGTAGTGGTGATGGTGCGCCCGTCTGTGCGCTCCTTAATAATCGCCCTTGCAACCTGCTTAGCAAACCGCTCTTCACCATAGTCTTTTATTACCTCTCCGAGTTTTTTTTCCGAAATTGTGGTTAATATTTCCGCTACTGTTTTTCCACGCGTTTGATCCATTCGCATGTCCAAAGGGCCATCAAAGCGAAAACTAAAGCCACGTTCACCCTCATCCACCTGCGGCGATGAAATACCTAAATCCATTAAAATGCCATCGACTTTGGATAAGCCGTGACTTGCTGCTAATTGTTTTAATTCTGAGAAATGTAAATGATCGATATGAAACCGATCATCAGTGATCGCCTGGCCTGTTACATAAGCCGCCATATCACGATCAACCGCAAACAAGCGTCCACCTTCGCCAAGCTGCTCTAAAATCTTGCAGCTATGTCCGCCACGGCCAAAAGTGCAATCAATATAAGTGCCATCTGATTTGATGTTTAACGCATCCACGGCTTCATTTAATAAAACCGCAATATGTTGACCCTGCTCAGAACTAGGCGACACTAATACTGAAAAGGGCGCTGAAGAGGCGCCCGGTATCATAGTGAGAAACCCTCTAATTCTGCTGGCATTTCGTACTCGCCATCGGCATTGACAGCCTCTTGGCTCTCTTTCAGCCAAGCTTCTTTACTCCATATTTCAAAGTGGCTACCCTGCCCAACTAGCATCACATCTTTCTGCAAACCAGCCAACTCACGCAACACTGGAGAAACCAGCATACGTCCCGCACTATCCAAACTCACATCATCTGCATAACCAACTAGTCGACGCTGCAAAGCAGCTGACTTTTTGTCGAAGCTAGACAAACTCATGATTTTTTCTTGAATAGGCCGCCACTCAGGGGCTGGGTATAACAACAAACAAGGATGTGAGTGCGCAGTTAACACCATCTTACCCTCAGACTGCACAAGCAATACGTCACGGTGTTTAGCTGGAATTGCTAAACGGCCCTTCGCATCTATATTTAAGCTTGTCGCACCTTTGAACACTGTTTACTTACCACCCATTTTGTTTGTTAAAATTCATGTCATATCACTCATACATACAAGTCATGGAGTGTGAGGAATACTTAACACCCTTAGTAATTCGTTAACTATTCCCCACAAAACACCACTTTCCCCCACTTTTGCTAACTTTAGAGCAAAAAATAGCTTAAAGCAAGCTTTTTATCTTTAAAGACAAGGACTTACGTCACTTTTTACTAAAAAACAAAATCCTTAATAATCATGAGGTTATACATGTTAGTGAATGTCGATTCTGAGTAAGTGTTTGTAGGCTGTTGAATTTCCTATGGCGCTTTTTTAAACAATTTCAAAAAAAATCTGTTTTTTCCAATTCGGCACTTTTTTCATGTTTTTTTATCGTTTTTAAGTGTTTTTTCGGTGATATTCAGTCAAAAGCGGGTGTGGGGCTGCGGCTCATTTAAAATAGCAGTGATAGCTCAGTCAAATATACGTTACAGCCTGTTCTGATGTAAAATACGCTCGAAGTTAGCCAGACAGTCGCCGCTTAGCAATAAGGGGAGGAAAGTCCGGGCTGCACAGAGCAAGATGACGGCTAACGGCCGTACGCCGTGAGGCGAGGAATAGGGCCACAGAGACGAGCGTATTTAGTTACGGTGAAACGCGGCAACCTCCATCTGCAGCAAGACCAAATAGACTGGCAATAGGCGTGACTCGCGCTGCCAGTGGGTAGGTTGCTCGAGCGTGTGAGTAATTGCACGCCTAGATGAATGACTGTCCTTGTAGTAATACAAGACAAAACCCGGCTTACCGGCTAACTTCACATTCGACTTAGCGCTTTCTCAACTGACTTGCCACTTTAGTGGCTAGCGAAGCTGGTGATGCCCTTTACGGGCATAGCGCCTAGCGAGAATGGGAACACTTCTTGCGGGTGCCCAGCCTCGCTGAACCCACCTACAAAGACACCCTTTAGATAGGGAAATGGGTCAGGTCTTACAATCAAGCATTGAAGTACCGCGAATACAGCTGACCCTTTTTTCCTGCTTTTTAAAAAAGGCAAAAGGCAAGACCTGGCACCTCTTATTTAGACACCTTTTATTTAAATTGAAGTTACTTTTCCTAAGATTTAATCACTTGTTTCTATTGAAAATCATAGAAGTTAGTAGTCATATCTTGTCCTATTTTGATAATAAATAAGCTATCAAGTCCTACAGGTTTATTGAACCAATACACCATAGGTTCTAGCAGCAATTACCCCTACTTCTGATCCCACCCTACAACCACCCCATCATCCAAGGTGATTTTAAGCCCATACCGATTCTTCCCCGTCTGCTCATACTTCCAAACTTCTTTCACCTTGGTATTAAGCACCTTCTGATTAACATCTAACGACTCACCCAAAGAGTTAATTAACTGTTCCTTAGTCTGCCCGACCCAAAACTTTTCTTCCAACGGACGTTCAATTAGTTCTTCGTCTTTACTCTTCATCATCAGCCGCGCGCGCTTAGCCAACAGGTAAGTCAGAAAAGAAAATGCGAGCAAACTCAATATCAACCAGACATACCAAGTCATGGCTTTAAACAACCTTCCAATCGATGGTTTCGCCAGCTCTTAACGGCACCAGCACATCACCATCGTAAGGATAGCTATTCGGCACAGACCAGCTTTCTTTCGTCAATGTGACTTGCTCAGTATTTCTAGGCAAGCCATAAAAATCCGCCCCATAAAAACTCGCAAAGCCTTCTAGCCTATCTAAAGCATTCGCAGCCTCAAACGCTTCTGTATACAATTCAATAGCGGCATGGGCGGTATACATACCGGCACAACCACAACTGGTTTCTTTAGCATTTTTAGCATGGGGTGCACTATCTGTGCCTAAGAAGAATTTAGGGCTGCCAGACGTTGCTGCTTTCACTAACGCCAAACGATGTTCTTCGCGCTTTAATATGGGCAAACAATAATGGTGTGGGCGAATACCGCCTTTAAAGAGGTCATTACGGTTCATGAGTAAATGATGTACGGTAATGGTTGCCGCAACATTAGGGCCAGCGGCTGCAACAAACTCGGCGGCATCTTTCGTAGTAATGTGTTCGAACACCACTTTTAAATCTGGATAATTAGCGATGAGCGAATTCATATGACGATTAATAAAGACTTTTTCACGGTCAAATACGTCGACATCGGCATCCGCGACTTCTCCATGCACTAATAAAGGCATACCAACATCTTGCATCGCCTGTAAGGCACCAGCGCATTTCTCTAGACTCGTGACACCAGAATCAGAATTGGTCGTCGCACCTGCAGGATAAAGCTTCACACCATGCACAAAGCCACTAGCTTTTGCAGCATGAATATCGTCAGTCGTGGTTTTATCGGTTAAATACAGCGTCATGAGTGGCTGGAAGGTTGAATCTGCTGGCAAAGCTTGTAGAATTCGCTCACGATATTCCCCTGCCAATGCCACATTGGTCACAGGCGGCCGTAAATTAGGCATGACAATGGCGCGACCAAACTGCTTTGCTGTATCGGCGACAACCGCTTGCATCGCTGCGCCATCTCTTAAGTGTAAATGCCAGTCGTCTGGACGTGAAATCGTTATCTTATTTGTCATACTTAATTCTGCCTTGTATTTAATCTGTATTTTTCAATTCAAGAGCGCGCTCGTATAAGTCATTCTTCTTAGCACCCGTAATCTCCACAGCAAGCTTAACAGCCTGCTTGAGTGGCAACTCAGCTAATAAAGCTTTAAGAGTGCGCTCAGCATCATCACTAATAGCGGCCTCTTCTTTAAGCGCTGCGGCTTCAACCAATAAAACAAACTCGCCACGCTGCTGATTGGCATCATGCTCTAGCCATGCTTGCGCATCACTCAGCAAGCAGCGATGAAAGGTTTCAAATGTTTTGGTGATTTCACGTGCAATCGTGATGCGGCGCTCGCCGCCCAAAATAGCGGCCATATCTTTAACCGTCTCCACAATACGGTGCGGCGCTTCGTAAAAGGCAAGAGTATGCTGCACCACTTGCAAAGCGGTTAATGCTTTACGCCGTTGCGAGCCACTGGATGGCATAAAGCCAATAAAACTAAAGCCATCATCGGTAATACCAGATGCCGATAGTGCCGCAATCACTGCACTGGCGCCCGGCACTGGCACCACATTCACACCAGCCTCACGTAATACATCAACGACAATCGCACCAGGGTCACTAATGCCGGGTGTACCTGCATCAGTGACTAAAGCGATACTTTCACCCGCTTGAATTCGGGTTAATAGCGATTGTGCAGCTTGCTGTTCGTTGTGTTGATGTACTGCAATGAGTTTTTTCGAGATGCCAAAATGGCTGAGCAAGCCCGAGGTATGCCGCGTATCTTCTGCGGCAATCGCATCGACAGCCTTTAAGATATCTAAAGCGCGCAAGGTCATATCACCCAAATTGCCAATCGGTGTGGCGACCACATATAATGTTGGTTGTGTCATCAAGCAAATTTTAACGCGAAGCGTTTATAACAGCTATTAAAAAAAACAATAAGCGCTTTATATAGAACAATAAAAATAAGCAACAAAAGTAAACCCATGAAAATCAATAAAAACAATAGCAGGTGCATCCGCTGAACAATTAGCTGCAACTTTTTTAACGCAAAAGGGACTTAAACTACTAGCACACAATTATCATTGCCGCTTTGGAGAAATCGACTTGGTTATCAAAGATGGAAACACCTTGGCTTTTGTTGAAGTGAGATTGCGGTCAAATAACACATTTGGCAGTACCGCAATGAGCATCACCAAACAGAAGCAGCAAAAACTCATCGCGACAGCGCAGCACTTCCTGCAAACGCATCAAGACTGCGGCTGTCGTTTTGATGCAATATTAATGAATAAAACACATTTAGACCATATTGAATGGCTACGTAATGCTTTTGAAACATAATCGGCGTATCATGCATAAAAACGCAAGTACGCCACTATTTTTTAGGGAATATTTATGTCACCTTTCTCAAGACTTCTTATTAAAATCATCCTCATTGTAGGCATTAGCACACAGCTCACTTCCTGCTTTACAGCGGCTGTAGGTGGCGCTGTTGCTGGAGGCGCAGTCGCGCTGGATAGACGAACAACAGGTATTTATTTAGAAGATGAAAACATTGAAATAAAAGCTGTTCAACAAATTAGAAAAGCATTAGGTGATGAAGCACATGTCAATGTGATTAGCTACAACCTGAACGTATTGTTAACAGGTGAAGTACCTAATGCAGAAGCTAAGGCCGAAGCAGAAAATATTACAAAATCGGTTAAGAGTGTAAAAAACATCACTAACGAGCTAACCATTGGCTTCAAGAGCGCCATTAGTGACCGGGCGAAAGACACCTATCTCACCTCGAAAATCAAAGCAAAATTTATCGCTGAAAAAAACTTTTCTTCAAACACTGTCAAAATCGTGACAGAGGCTAAGGTTGCCTACCTCTTAGGTATTGTGAATGAGCGTGAGGCCGCATTGGCCACAGAAATTGCGCGCACAACGGATGGCGTGGAGAAGGTCGTTAAATTATTTGAATACCAGAATTAAACTAATCGCAATATAGGACGTTAAAGAAACATGGAAAACACATCTCAAGAAATTATCATTCAAAGCCTTACGCGTGAAGGTAAGCGCTTTCGCCCTAGTGACTGGGTCGACCGCATTTGTAGTAGTTACGCGACGTTTGGTGAAGACCGCCGATTACGGTACTCACCTTACTTAAAACCTGAAATGATTGATGGCATTCGTTGTTTAGCAGTTGGTATGCAACTTAAAACAGCCAACCCTGATGGTTTTGAAGAGCTCATGCAGTTTGCTGAAGAAAACAACTTAAGCATTCTGAACAGCAAGGGCGAGTCAATAAATCCACCAAAGAGCGAACCGCAAGCCAGCCTTACTTAGCAAGGCTGCTATTTTTCGCGTGCGGTTTTCCCTAACATAGCCTTCTCTAGATGGTGTCTAGAGACAAGCCCACGTTTGACTTTAACCAACTTCCCTTTAGGGTTAAATAGATAAGTAGTTGGCAACACATCCGCAGGCCCGATTTGTTTAACGATGTTGTCACTTCCAAGCACAATCGGGTAAGACATCAACATATCATCCACGTAATCACTGACTGTTTTAATACTCTCGTAATCAAACACCACACCGATGACCATCACATCTTTATTTCGTCGCTCATCATATAGTGCGACAAACTCTGGCACTTCTTCTAAGCACGGTGGACACCATGTTGCCCAATAGTTAACAATGACCCATTTGCCCAAGTATTGACTCAGTCGATGCTCTGCACCAGACATATCTTTTAGTACAAAAGCCTCTGTTGCATGCGCCATACCGCAGCTAACAAACAATAGTAGTAATAAAACATACTTTTGTATCAAAACATGAAACCTCCACCTTGATTAAGGCCTTTTTCCGCTGATGCATACCCTTAAAAACAACGATAGCACTTGATAGAGTACAGCAGATGTTGCAATACTGTGCTGTTAGAGATAATATAACAAATTCCGTCAAGAAGCTTTGGCTTTTTAAGCTATCAATCAAACATAAATCTGCCAGTTAAATCAAGCAGCGACACTTTAGTTAAACTAACGTTAAGTTAAGCTACATTTGTTAAATACTTGGCAAACCTAATTAACATTCAACCGTTGAGGTCCTCATGAGCGAAAAAATCATCCATCTGAGCGATACTAGTTTCGAAGAACAAGTACTCCAATCACAATTACCAGTTTTAGTAGACTACTGGGCAGAATGGTGCGGTCCATGCAAAATGATTGCACCCATCCTAGAAGATATTTCAGCTGAATATGCTGACCGTTTAACCATTGCCAAACTAAACATTGATGACAACCCACAAACGCCACCTAAATATGGCATTCGCGGTATTCCAACATTAATGTTATTTAAAAATGGCAATGTAGAAGCCACGAAAGTTGGCGCTTTGTCTAAATCCCAATTAATGGCATTTATTGACAGCAACATTTAACAAGACTCTCCTAGCTTTTGTCAGTCAGAAGCTAGATTCTTTTCATTACCGTTTTATTAAAACCCTCTTCTAGCGAGCTTTTTCATGCATCTATCTGATCTTAAACATTTACCCGTCACTGAACTAGTCGACATGGCAATTGCCGATGGAGTCGACAATGCTAGCCGCATGCGCAAGCAAGATGTCATTTTTGCCATCCTCAAAAACAAAGCAAAAAAAGGTGACAATATCTTTGGCGATGGAACGCTAGAAGTACTACAGGATGGGTTTGGCTTTTTACGCTCTCCTGACACTTCCTACCTTGCCAGCCACGGAGACATCTACGTGTCTCCTTCGCAAATTCGCCGTTTTAATTTACACACTGGCGATAGCGTACAAGGCGAGATTCGCACACCCAAAGATGGTGAACGCTATTTTGCATTAATCAAAGTAGATAGCGTGAATGGTGAGAAGCCAGAAAATACAAAACACAAAATATTGTTTGAAAATTTAACGCCGCTGTTCCCTACGGAGCCACTGACGTTAGAGCGCGATATTAAAGCTGAAGAAAATATCACTAGTCGTGTGATTGATATCATCGCACCAATTGGTAAAGGTCAACGTGCACTACTCGTTGCTAGCCCAAAAAGTGGTAAAACGGTGATGATGCAAAATATTGCACATGCCATTACTGCCAACCATCCTGACGTCACATTGATTGTATTGCTGATTGATGAACGTCCAGAGGAAGTGACTGAAATGACACGCTCAGTAAAAGGTGAAGTGGTTGCTTCAACTTTTGATGAGCCAGCTGCACGCCATTTACAAGTGGCGGAAATGGTTTTAGAAAAAGCCAAACGCTTAGTCGAGCATAAAAAAGATGTTGTGATTCTATTAGACTCGATTACGCGTTTAGCACGTGCATACAATACGGTTATTCCATCATCAGGCAAAGTGCTTTCAGGTGGTGTTGATGCTAATGCATTGCACAAGCCAAAGCGTTTCTTTGGTGCAGCACGAAATATTGAAGAAGGTGGCTCACTCACGATTATTGCTACTGCGCTTGTTGATACCGGCTCACGCATGGATGATGTTATTTACGAAGAGTTTAAAGGTACTGGCAATATGGAGGTCCACTTGGATCGCCGTATGGCAGAGAAGCGTGTCTACCCTGCGATTAACGTGAATAAATCAAGCACGCGCCGGGAAGAATTACTCATTGAAAAAGATGTATTACAGAAAATTTGGGTACTACGCAAACTACTTTATCCTATGGATGATATTGAGGCGATGGAGTTCTTGCTGGACAAACTCAAGCAAACGAAAAATAATGCTGACTTCTTTGACAGCATGCGTCGTAGCTAATCCCGCACCTAAATCATAGCCAACACATCATTTGCACTTGCTTAGCGGTTTAAAAAGCAATACAATGCTGAGTTCGCGAAAAAGAATTTAATTTTAGTTGCTTTAAAGCGACTAACTAACAAAGATAAGGTTATATTATGAAAGATGGTATCCACCCTGAATATAGAGAAGTCGTGTTCCAAGACATCGGTGCAGACTTTAGCTTTATAACTCGCTCTACCATTAACGCTAAAGATACAATCAAGTGGGAAGACGGTAAAGAGTATCCATTAGTTAAGATTGAGGTTTCATCAAAATCTCACCCTTTCTACACTGGTAAGCAAGTGATTCTCGATACGGCTGGCCGTGTTGATAAATTCCGTAAGAAATACGGTATGTAAACTAAGCACGCCGACAGTTAAAAGGCGTTTAGTTAAAAAGGCAGCTCAGCTGCCTTTTTTTATGGACAAAGTACAACCGCATCATTTTCACAATGTTAAAATGATTTGATTAAGCTAAACTACGAACGCAACTATATAACCAACCATACAACTAGGCCATAAAACTACATATGCGTTTTAACCTCGAACATGACTGGCAGGGCAATATGTCTACCCCGCCTGCGCGCATCGGTGACAGAGCCAAAGTCCGCTTACTGATTCTATTATGTGCTGCTTGGTTACTCATGGGTTTAATTGGGCATGAACCATGGAAGCCATTTGAGTCAGATGCGATCAGCACCATTAAAAACGTATTGGATAATGGTCACTACCTCGCACCAACTTCAGCCAGCAGCAATCAAGCGTCCAACCCCCCACTCTATTATTTAAGCGCTGCACTAACCGCCAAAGTGTTTAATGGTGTACTACCCATGCATGATGGCGCACGCATTGCGACTGGCTTGTGGATGTTGATCACCTTACTCATGATTGGCATGACTGGAAGAGAGTTCTGGGGAAGAGGTGTTGGCCGGCAAACCTCCTTTATCTTCATTAGCGCCATTGGTTTAATCATCAGTGCACACCTTATTTCTCCTGCAATTTCAGCATTAGCAGGTACGGCTACTTGTTTTTATGCGCTCGCGCTCGCCAAAAGACGCCCTTACAGAGCGGGTGGTTTATTAGGGGCTGGAATGGGGGTTAGTTTCTTATCAACAGGCTTGCTCCCACTAAGCATCATCTTACTCACTGCCGTCGCACTACCTTCTTTTTTCAAACGCTGGCGTACACTACGCTTAGCTAAAGTAGCCGCCATGGCAACCTTAATTGCAAGCCCAACGATATTAGGCTGGTCGTTACTTTATTTAAGTTTAGAGCCTTCACTTTTTTATGGGTGGTTAGAAAAATCAATGGAAGGAATAACCAACCCTGGTCACTTTTACTTCCTCAACCTATTGCTTTGGTACGCTTGGCCTTCATTACCGTTGGCGGTATGGGGGTTGTGGCGTTATCGCGCACAACTATTCAATCAACCAAGATTTCAATTATGCATTACGTTTTTTATTGCCGCTTTTATTAGCATAGGCTTCCTAGGCGAACATAAAGATATTTACGCACTGCCATTGTTAATTCCATTAACGGCACTAGCTGGTGGCAGTATAGAAACATTGAAACGTGGTGCTGCAAGCGCATTAAACTGGTTCGGGCTCATTTTATTCGGATTAATGGGCACGCTTATCTGGCTAGGCTGGGGGGCCATGATGTCAGGAAGCCCTGAAAAGCTGAAAGAGCGCTTAATCTTTTTATCGGGCCTTACTAAGTTAGATTTCAGTGTTCTCGCGCTTGTTTTAGCTTCTGCCATTACTTTGATATGGCTTTTTGCTACGCTTCGCTCTAAACATTCGAATCGTGCAGTAGCAACAAATTGGGCTATTGGTATGACATTCACATGGACATTACTAATGACATTATGGCTACCCATCATTGATTCAGCACGTAGTTATCATGATGTTTTCACTGGTTTCAAAAATGTACTCCCCAAAGATTACAGCTGCATTACGAGCAAAGATCTAGGTGATGCCCAGAGAGACTTACTGCATTATTATGCTAATGTTAAAACACAGCCTAGCGAGTCGGGCGAAGAGTCTAGTTGTGATTTATTTTTAATTCAAGACAAACGCGATCCGACGGAAGTCATGCTTGATGAAAGTTGGGATTATATTTGGGGTGGGAAACGTATCAGTGAGCGTAAAGAAAGCTTTAGGCTATTTCAACGAACGCCCTAGCCCGTTAATAGCATCTTAATACCAGCAACGACTAGTACCAGTGCTAGCAACTTTCTAATTGCAGGGTTTGCTAGACGGCGGCTACCATACTCCGCGCCAATCAAACCACCAGCCACAGCAGCCAATGCCCAAAAGGCCAAACCATTTGGTAGCTGATAAGGTTGCGTTAGTACACCGGCCAAACCTGCAATAGAGTTAACCAAAATAAAAGCTGCCGCAATACCGGAAATCATTTTGGTTTCTGCCCAGTTCATTAAAATAAGAATAGGGCTTAAAAAAATACCACCGCCAACGCCCGTCAAACCTGATAACAAACCTAAACCAGCCCCCATACCGATTAACGATAATTTATTTGGTGGTTGTTTAATCTTTACTAGCACAAAGCTAGATCTACGATAAATCTGCCAAGCAGTAATGATTAACACAAGGCCAATTACTGGCTTATAAATATGAGATGGCAATGAAATTTGACCGCCAACAAAAGCAAGTGGTATCGATCCAGCAATAATAGGGAGTAACAACTGCCAAGAGAAAGCTTTTACTTTGTAAAACTTATACAGCGCAATTGCACTGACCAGCACATTTAAAGTTAATGCTGCTGGTCGCATACTTTCTGGGGCGATACTCATCAATGCCATCACAGCGATATAGCCAGATGCACCACCGTGTCCAACTGAAGAGTAAAGCAGTGCGGCAATAAAAATAATCGGCACTATTAGCAAGCCATTTGAAACAAGCTCCATTAAATATTCAAGCCCTTTTAATATTCAAATCCAAAGCACCTAAGCTAAGTGTTGCTGAATAGCGGCTTTCACACTTGGATGTAAGCCTTGTCCATCATTCTCTTTCACGTGTGCTAATATGGCATTTATCATGACTGAATTCCAAAATGCTTTTAAATGACCAGCAATACCCGCCTCAACCTGCTCCTTGCTTGGGTAGGCTTCAAAGAAGTCACCAATTTGATTGGCCATCACGATTAATTTATCTGCTTCCATACTTTCCTTGCCCTATTCTGTCATTCTATTCGCGTGACTGTAAGCCACATATTGTTGATCTCTCACAAACCCTAACAAGGTAACCCCATACGCCTCTGCAATACGCACGGCCAACCCTGTCGGTGCGGAAATAGCCGCTAACAAATCAAATCCCATCATGGTCACTTTTTGCACCATTTCGTAACTAGCACGACTTGTCGTTAAAATAAAACCACCCTTTACCTCTTGCTTACATAAAGCACCTAACAATTTATCCAGTGCATTATGCCTTCCAACATCTTCTCGGACATAGTGGATGACACCACCACTATCCGCCCAAGCACAAGCGTGTGTTGCTCCAGTTAGCTTCTGCATCGGTTGCAAAGCACGAATACTTTCATGCGCCTTAAAAATACTTTCCATACTGATTGGCTGCAATGCAGCTACACTATCATTAGCGACTGGCAATCGAAATACTTGCGTTAAACTTTCAGCTCCACATAAGCCACAGCCGGTACGCCCTGCAATATTCCTCCGATGATCTTTAAGTTTCACAAACCGTTCAGTAGCAATCTCGACCTGCAATTCCATGCCATTTTCTTGCACTTGTATTTCCACACCATACAGCTCGCTTTTATCTTGCAATATCCCTTCAGTCAATGAAAAGCCCAGGGCAAAATCTTCCAAATCTTGTGGGCTTGCCAACATCACTGCATGTGAAACGCCGTTATACACTAACGCAACTGGCACTTCTTCTGCCAACTGATCGTTGGCTTTTTCAAGCTCACCATCACGCCAGCGTTGCACAGTGTATTCTTGTACTGGTCTTGTAATACCTTTAGTAAAAGGTGACTTCATGCCAATGTTATTTATTCAACTACCGCAGGCTTAGTCGGCAAAACCCTCGTCAGTTCAATTTGTGACTTACTAAATGTTTTGTATTCTTTTTGCCAGTCTGATATCTGATTCACTTTAGCCACTTGTACAGCCGTCACTTTATACTCTGGGCAGTTCGTTGCCCAATCTGAGTTATCAGTCGTAATGACATTTGCACCTGATTCAGGGTGATGGAAAGTGGTATACACCACACCTGGCTGCACACGCTCTGTAATGATTGCTCGCAGCACAGTTTCTCCTGAGCGACTAGCAATACTAACCCAATCCCCCTCTTGAACCGCGCGCTCCTCTGCATCGTGTGGATGCAATTCGATCACATCTTCATGGTGCCATGCGACATTTTGTGTGCGGCGCGATTGTGCGCCAACATTGTATTGGCTGAGAATACGGCCAGTCGTTAAAATTAACGGGTATTTTCCATTTACTTTTTCAGTCGTTGCCACATATTGGGTGATATAAAACTTACCTTTTCCTCGAACAAATTCATCGACATGCATGGTTGGCGTACCCGTTGGGGCCTCATCATTACATGGCCATTGTATGCTGCCCAGTTCATCTAATTTTGCAAAACTCACGCCTTTAAACGTCGGTGTCAGCTTTGCAATTTCATCCATAATTTCGCTGGCATGATTGTATTGCATTGGGTAGCCTAAAGCCTCTGAAAGCTTGGCGGTAATTTCCCAATCTTCCATTCCGTTTTTAGGTGCCATTACTTTACGTACAGGTGAGATGCGGCGTTCAGCATTGGTAAACGTACCATTTTTCTCTAGAAATGATGCCCCAGGGAAAAATACATGGGCAAACATGGCCGTTTCATTCAAGAATAAGTCTTGTACAATCACGCACTCCATACTTTCTAAAGCATGCGTTACATGTTTGGTATCAGGGTCAGATTGTACAATATCCTCACCAATACAATAGAGTGCTTTAAAGCTGCCTTCCACCGCCAAATCCAACATGTTTGGAATGCGCAAGCCCGGATCCGCGCTAAGTGGAACGCCCCAAGCCGCTTCAAATTCAGCACGCGCTTCATCATCTTGTACATGGCGATAACCTGGAAACTCGTGCGGCATAGAGCCCATATCACAGGACCCTTGCACATTATTTTGCCCCCGCAATGGATTCACACCAACACCTTCTCGACCAACATTGCCTGTTGCCATTGCTAAGTTAGCAATGCCCATCACTGCAGTTGATCCTTGGCTATGTTCAGTCACACCCAAACCATAGTAGATTGAACCGTTTCCGCCAGTAGCAAATAACCGTGCCGCCTTTCGTACTTTTTCAGCATCAACGCCAAGCTCTTTTTCTAGTGCTTCTGGTGAGTTTTCTGGCTTTGCCACAAAGTCACGCCACACTTCAAACGACTCCCACTCACAGCGCGCCTTGACAAAATCCTCTCGCGCCAAACCTTCTGTCACAACCACATGCGCCATTGCAGAAATTAGCGCAACGTTTGTACCAGGTCTTAAATTTAGATGATAATCAGCACGAACATGCGGTGTATTTTCAACCAAATCAATCGCACGTGGATCAGCCACTATTAGCTTGGCACCCTCACGTAAACGGCGCTTCATTTGCGAAGCAAATACTGGGTGTGCATCCGTTGGGTTTGAGCCCATTACAAAAATCACATCTGACTTCATGACAGAATCAAAGGTTTGCGTACCTGCGGACTCCCCCAAGGTTTGCTTCAAACCATAACCGGTTGGGCTATGGCAAACGCGAGCGCAAGTATCGACATTGTTACTACCAAATACCGCACGCACTAACTTCTGAGTCACATACACTTCTTCATTAGTACAACGTGATGACGTAATGCCGCCAGCAGAGTCTTTGCCATATTTAGCTTGGATACGTTTGATTTCACTGGCTGCATATGCAATCGCTTCATCCCAACTGACTTGCTGCCATTCATCATGAATACTTTTACGAATCATCGGTGTTGTGATGCGGTCTTGATGTGTTGCATAACCCCATGCAAAGCGGCCTTTTACGCAAGAATGTCCATGATTTGCACCGCCATCTTTATTAGGCGTCATTCGGACGACTTCATCACCTTTCATTTCAGCATTAAAACTACAGCCCACGCCACAATAAGCACAGGTTGTCGTCACTTTATGCTCTGGTGTGCCCGACTCAATCACAGTTTTATCCATCAAGGTTGCCGTTGGGCAAGCTTGCACACAAGCACCACAGGACACACACTCCGAATCCATAAAGTCTTTATTCCCTGCGGACACTTTACTATCAAAACCACGGCCCTCAATCGTCAAGGCAAATGTCCCCTGCGTTTCTTCACAAGCACGTACGCAACGTGAGCAGACGATACATTTGGAAGGGTCAAAGGTGAAGTAAGGATTACTTTCATCCTTTTCTGCCTTGAGATGGTTCTCGCCTTCGTATCCATAACGGACTTCGCGTAGACCAACCGCGCCTGCCATGTCTTGCAATTCACAATCACCATTCGCAGCGCATGTTAAACAATCTAGCGGATGGTCTGATATATACAGCTCCATTACACCACGGCGAGTATCAGCCAAAGCTTTGGTTTGTGTTTTTACTTTTATGCCGTCGGCTACTGGCGTCGTACAAGAAGCTGGCATGCCACGGCGGCCCTCGATTTCAACTAAGCACAAGCGGCAAGAGCCAAATGGCTCTAATGAATCGGTAGCGCATAATTTTGGTACCGTCACGCCACCAAGTTGAGCAGCATGCATAATAGAAGTGCCCTCAGGTACGGTCACATCAACACCATCAATATTCAATGTCACTAAGGTGTCACTGTTTTTTTTTGGTGTGCCGTAATCTTTATTAGGGTCGTATTTCAGACTTTTTGGCGCTGTCGCTGTATATTTAATATCATCCATGATGCTATCCTTTACCGCGATTAAGCGGCACCTTCTTTTTCGTTAAGTCCCTTATTCAAACCAAAGTCTTCCCCAAAGTGATTCAATGCGCTGATGACTGGGTAAGGCGTCATGCCTCCCAAGGCACATAATGAACCATTCAGCATGGTGTCAGACAAATCACGTAACACTTGTATATTTTTGGTGTGTTCCGTACCTGATGTAATTTTATCCATCACTTCCACACCACGTGTTGCACCAATGCGGCATGGCGTACATTTTCCACAACTTTCAATAGAGCAGAATTCAAAGGCATAACGCGCCATTTTCGCCATATTGACAGTGTCATCAAATACAACAATACCACCATGACCAAGTACCGCCCAAAGCTTTTGAAATGACTCGTAATCTATTGGTGTATCAAACTGGCTCTCTGGCAAGTATGCGCCTAAGGGTCCGCCCACTTGCACTGCGCGGATTGGCCTACCACTGGCAGAGCCACCTCCATAGTCATACAGCAGCTCTCTTAAGGTGATGCCAAACGCCAACTCTACCAAGCCACCGCATTTAATATTCCCTGCCAATTGAATTGGCAATGTGCCACGTGAGCGTCCCATACCATAATCAGCATAATACTGTGCGCCTTTATCTAAAATAATCGGTATGGTTGCTAAACTTATGACATTATTGACTACGGTTGGTTTCCCAAATAAACCTTCTATCGCAGGTAGTGGTGGTTTAAATCGTACTAAACCACGTTTCCCTTCTAAGCTTTCTAACAATGAAGTCTCTTCACCACAAACATAGGCACCTGCTGCTCGGCGGACTTCCATCTGAAAGCTTTTACCTGAACCACAAACATCATCACCCAAGTAGCCAGCCGCATTGGCTTTATCAATCGCTTCATTCAAAATATGCAGCGCATGTGGGTACTCACTACGCAAATAGATATAGCCCTGTGTTGCACCAACAGCGAGACCAGCAATGGTCATTCCTTCAATTAATACATAAGGATCATCTTCCATGACCATGCGGTCAGAGAAAGTGCCTGAATCGCCTTCATCAGCATTACAAACAATATATTTTTGTGCGCCTTTAGCACCTAATACCGTATTCCATTTAATACCCGTTGGAAACGCAGCACCACCACGCCCACGCAAACCTGAATCAGTCACGGCCTTAACAATGTCTTCTTGCGTCATTGCCAATGCATTTTTTAAACCTTTATAGCCGTCATATGCAATATAGTCTTCTAATGAAACAGGATCAGTAATACCTGCACGGACAAATGTTAAGCGTTGCTGATTTTTCAAGTATGGGATTTCTTCAGTTAAGCCAAGCGATAAAGCATGATCGCCGCCATTGATAAAATCAGCATCAAATAAACTCGCCACATCTTTTGGTTTAACTGGCGCATAAGCCACACGACCTTTCGGCGTTTCCACCTCAATCATTGGCTCTATCCAAAAGAGACCACGTGATCCATTGCGAATAATTGTAATGTCTGCACCACGTTTTTCAGCTTCTGCTTGAATCGCTTTTGCAGTTCTGTCTGCGCCTACCGATAATGCCGTAGAGTCGCGAGGAATATAAACTTTAACCATTGCTGACCTCACTCACTAACTCTTCTACTTGCTCCATATCAACACGCCCATACACATCATCATCCATCATCACCGCAGGTGAACAGGCACAATTACCCAAACAATACACAGGCAACAAGGTCACTTTCCCATCGGCTGTCGTTTCGTGATAATCAATACCTAACTTGGCTTTAATGTCTGCCTCCAACTTTTCAGAGCCCATGGCTTGGCAGGATTCTGCACGGCACACTTGCAACACATGCTTGCCAACAGGGTGGGTTCTAAAGTGATGGTAAAAGCTCACAAACCCATGCACTTCAGCCACCGATAATGCCATGGCTTTTGAAACGAGCGGATACACCTCTTCGGGCACATATCCAATATCATCTTGAATTGTATGCATTAAAGGCATCAAGCCACCAGGCATCCCCTGATGGCCCAAAATGTGGGCTTTTATTCTGTCTAACTCCGCCGCGGAAAGCTGATTCGCCAAAACTAACTCCAAATGTTAATGAATTGTATATAATACGTTATCATATACCTAAAACTATTGTTATTAAAGCCTGAAAAGGGCTTAGAATAATGATTAGTTCACCACTCAATAACCCTTATTTTTTTATGGATACCATTCCAAACAAACTTCCGAGTAGATTGATCGACCAATTCGGCAGAAAAGTCGACTATATTCGTCTATCCATTACCGATCGTTGCGACTTCCGCTGCCAATATTGCATGGCGGAAGACATGACGTTTTTATCGCGCAATGACGTCTTGAGTTTAGAAGAGTGTGCTCGCATTGTGAATGTGTTTGTTCAGCTGGGTGTCAACAAAGTACGCATCACTGGCGGCGAACCGTTAGTGCGTAAAAATGCGTTATGGCTGTTTGATAAGATTGGTCAATTAGACGGCTTAGATGAATTGGTGGTGACGACCAATGGCAGTCAACTGAGTAAACAAGCTGATGGGCTAAAAAAATCTGGCGTCAAACGCATTAACATTTCCGTGGATAGCCTGAATGCTGAACGCTTCAAAGCTATCACTCGTACAGGCGATTTAAACAAAGTACTCGCAGGGATCGATAGCGCGATTGCAACAGGCTTTGAAGGCATCAAGCTCAACACGGTATTAATGCGTGGCACCAATGATGATGAAGTCTTTGACTTAGTGCAGTTTGCCATTGATAAGCAAATCGACATTAGCTTTATTGAAGAGATGCCGCTCGGCGATGTGAACCACGTACGTGAGAACACCTTTGTCAGTAATGCTGATACACTAAAACAGCTTAAAAGTAAGTACTCGCTTCTATCTAGCACCGAGTCAACAGGAGGGCCTGCAAAATATTGGCGTGTCACTGATACGCAAACAAAGATTGGGTTTATTTCCCCGCATAGTCATAACTTTTGCGAGAGTTGCAATCGTGTCCGCATCACCTGCCAAGGCGAGCTTTACTTATGCTTAGGTCAAGAAGATAAAGTGGAATTAATGCCTTTATTACGCGCGCATCCAAACGATGATGCACCTTTAATCGAAGCCATTATCAACAGCATGAAAGTCAAACCAAAAGGACACGATTTTGATTTAAAACGCGCTGCGCCTGCCGTTGTGCGTTTCATGTCTCATACAGGGGGTTAAACAATTGAGTATTTCAGCCATTATTTTAGCGGGCGGGCAAGCCAATCGCATGGGCGGCGCAGGCAAAGGTTTAGTGCCACTTCTCAATAAACCGTTAGTCCAGCACGTGATCGAGCGGCTAATGCCGCAAGTCGATGAAGTCCTCATTAATGCTAATCGTGAGATTGACCGGTATGAAACATTCAACTTGCAGGTACTCAAAGATGAGCATGCAAACTTTATCGGCCCATTAGCGGGTTTTGCACTAGGTTTAAAAAATGGGAAGCACGATTACATATTAACAGTGCCATGTGACTCACCGCTGTTACCTGAAGATTTAGTTGGGCGGTTAATGAAGGCCTTAACTGATAAAGAAGCAGATATTGCGGTCGCAAAAAGTGCAGGTGATACCCATTCCGTCTTTTGTTTAATGAAAAAAACCGTATTGCCTTCCCTGTTAGAGTACATAGACCAAGGTGAGCGTAGAGTCAGTACTTGGCAAAAAAGCCATCAGTATATTGAAGTCGAATTCAATGATGTGAGTGAAGCTTTTGTGAATTTAAATACTTTCGAAGCGTTAGATGCGTTAGCACTTAAACTAGAATATGCATAAGACACCTATTCTTGGCATCGTTGCATCAGGTAGCAACTCGGGGAAAACAACGGTCATTACCAAGCTAATACCTGAATTAGCTAAACACAATATCCGTGTTTCCGTGATTAAACATGCCCATCACAAATTTGATATTGACCACCCTGGCAAAGATAGTTACAACATCCGCGAAGCAGGTGCCGTGCAAACGCTGATTGCTTCTGGAAAGCGTTGGGCACTAATGACCGAGGTGGAACGCACGCCAGATGATAGTGGCGAAGCAGATTTATCATCGCTATTGGCGCAACTAGATCACACTTATGCTGATTTAATTTTAGTGGAAGGTTTCAAACAAACCAAGATCACTAAAATTGAAATACACCGTCCTAGTCTGGGCTTGCCCTTGCTGGCCGAAGGTGACTCTAATATTATCGCGATCGCATGCGATGAAACAATTGACTGCACCAAACCACAATTAGAGCTAAACGATACGACGGCAATTTGTACATTTATTATGCATTGGATACAAACAACACATGCCTAAAGCAACATTAAACCAACTAGCGACCAACCCAAGCTGTATGGATGATTATGACCCTAATGCAATGTCAGTGCAGCAGGCACGCGCATTTATTCAACAATTTTTAACGCCAGTGATAGAGACTGAAGCCTTACCAATCCGTGAGAGTTTAGGCCGCATGCTTGCAAAGGATGTGGTGTCACCGAACAACGTGCCCAATTATGATAATAGCGCCATGGATGGCTTTGCTTTCAAACATAGCAACGGTATTAAAATGATTAAAATCATTGGTACTGCATTTGCGGGTAGACCGTTTGATGGCGAAGTCAAAGCCAGCGAATGCGTCAAAATAATGACTGGTGCTGTGATTCCAAAAGGGACTGATACGATAGTCATGCAGGAAAAAACCGTCAACAAAGGTGAATACATCAATATATTAGAAGCGCCAGCAGCGGGTTCGAATGTGCGCTTTGCAGGCGAAGATTTGAAAAGTGGTGACACCGTATTGAGTAAAGGCCATCAAATGCAAGCGGCCGACTTAGGTCTGCTAGCATCCTTAGGCGTTGCGGATGTTACCGTACACCGTCAATTAAAAGTGGCATTTTTCAGTACGGGCGATGAATTAGTTAGCGTCGGCAAGCCTCTTGAGCAAGGTCAAATTTACGACAGCAATCGTTACACGATTTACGGCATGCTCAGCCAATTAAACGTATCCATTACGGATTTAGGCGTTGTGCCAGACCAGCCAGAGCTGCTTGAAGCCGCCTTACTGAAAGCAGCAGGTGATCATGATGTCGTATTAACCAGTGGCGGCGTCTCCGTTGGTGAAGCGGATTATATGAAATCACTTCTGAGCAAACATGGTGAAGTGTTATTTTGGAAAATCAATATGAAACCAGGTCGTCCGCTAGCCTATGGGAAAGTGGGCAATGCGCACTACTTCGGCTTACCTGGCAACCCAGTTTCCACCATGGTGACGTTTTATCAATTTGTGCAGCAAGCCGTATTGGCTCTGATGGGCAATACAGTCAAACCTATACCGGTGTTTAAAGTAGAATGCACAGCACCTATTAAAAAAGCAAAAGGCCGCACAGAATTTCAGCGTGGCATTTTATTTGAAGAAAGTGGTGTATGGAAAGTAAAACCATTAGCGAATCAAGGCTCTGGGATATTAAGCAGCATGAGTCTAGCCAATTGTTTTATTGTGCTGGATGAATTCGTTGGGCATTGTGAAGCAGGGACTACCGTGAATATACAAATATTTGAAGGGCTTATTTAACATAAAGTTAATAATTTGGCTTATAGAAGCCAGCTTTTCACCTTAGTAAACCAATCCTAGCCATAGTATAATCAACGGCTTATCTTTTTACAGCACCTTATTCTGGCACCTTACTTTGGAACTTTCAATTAACAACCATCGACTTGATGGAAGCGGCATTATTTGGGCGATTACCGCTTCCATGTTATTGCATGCACTCGTCGTTGTCGTCGTGCCAAGCTTTGGCTTCTCTAGTGAACCAAACAAACCACAGGTACTAAAAATCGAGCTACAACAACCAGCCCCAGCAGCACCTGCTGCAGAGCCATTACCACCTATCGATACTCATGAACCGCCAAAACCAATCAAGAAAAAACCTAAGCCGGTTGTCAAGCCAAAGCCAATAAAAAAACAAGCGCCTATGCCAGTAGAGCAGCCTGAAGTAACACCACAAGATATTATTGCAGTACAGTCAACTGTTGAGGAAGTAGCAGAAGTCATTGTACCCCCAACTCCTGTTGAACTACCCCCGCCGCCACCTCCACCTGCGCCGAGTCAAGCCGATATAAACAGTGCAAAAGATGCTTATGGTCGCTTATTAGGGAGTGCCATTGCAAAACATAAATCGTACCCTAAAATTGCGCAGAGACGTGGCTGGCAAGGTACTGCACTACTCGATCTTAAAATTGACAGTGATGGCAACGTGATTTCAGCGAATGTTCGTGAAAGTAGTGGCCGTGAGGCATTAGACAAACGCGCTTTAGCTATGGTTAAAAAAGCTTCTCCATTCCCAGCCCCTCCCAAAGCACTACAGGGTCGCTCGTTTAACATTACAATCCCCGTTAGCTTTAAATTAGCTAATGGCTAATTTAAGCAAACCAGCAAAAACAAGGGCCTTGCGTGACTTACTATTAGGTCATGAACTTATTTTTATTGCGCTGATTATTATTGCTGTTATGGGCGGTGGTTTTGGCATTCACCTTTGGGATAAATCATCCCAAGAATCACAACGCATTCATTTTTTAGTACAAGAAATCCAACAAACGCGTGGTGACTTATATCGGCAAATGAAAGAGTTATTTGATGCCTACTTATTAGGCGACCAGAACGCCAAGGCAGAATACAACACTTATACAACATCCATTTTGCAGCACTTCCAGAAGCTAGAAAAATTAGCGGTAGGTGCAGAGGAAAAAAAAGCCATTACTGATTTAAAAGAAAACTACAAGGTCTTTGCAACTAATGCGCCTGATATGTTTAACCAATATCAAATTAGCCCAAATGATGCGTCACGCAAAACGCTCTACCAAGATATGGAAACGGGTATTTTTAGCCGTTATGAAACGGTTTCTAAGCGTGCGGAAGATTTACTCGCGCTCAAACAAAATGAAATGAAAGAGCGGCTACAAGAAGCAAAAAGAACATCGATTATTATATTGGGTATTCCAATTCTACTTGCAGGTCTATTGTTAATACTTTCTCGCATACTACTGAAACGTGCGATTGTTAATCCAATTAACGCCATCATGAAAGCAACTAAAGAAATCAGTCAAGGCAATTTGCAACACAAAGTACCTGATGCTGGTGCAGAAGAGCTATCCATACTTTCTCAAGAAATTAATAAGATGGCTGCCGATTTGGCCGAAAGTCGTGATGCTTTAGTGCGTACTGAGAAACAAGCTGCGTTGGGTTTACTAGTGCCAATGCTGGCACATAATATTCGCAACCCTCTAGCTAGCATTCGCGCAACGGCACAAGTCGTTGACATAAAAGAAGATGACAAAGACACGCTAGACTCCATTAGCGGCATTATAAATACTGTCGACAGACTAGAACGCTGGACAACATCTTTATTGGCTTACTTGCATCCAGTAAAACCAGCATTAAGCAAAGCATCACTCGATAAAGTCATGACCAATGCGCTTATTCCGTTACAACAAAAATTATCAGAAAAAAACATAAAACTTATCAAAAGAATAGCGATAAAAGATCAAGAAATTTTGACCGACGAACATTTATTAGAACAACTATTTTACAACCTTATTTTGAATGCAATTGAAGCTTCATCACAAAATAGTGAGATTAAAATAAATGCAGAGATCAATGAAGCAATATTAAACGTTAGCATTATTGATGCAGGTAGCGGCATGCCATTTAAACCTGACCCAAGCACACTGAGCCCAGGAAAGTCAACTAAACGCTTTGGCACTGGGCTAGGCATTCCCTTTGCATTTAAAGCATGCGAAGTACTGAACGGTCAAATTGACTTCCAATCAGCAGAGCCAAAGGGAACAAAAATCACATTATACTTTCCGCAGTAATTATGTTGAAATTCCCGTAGAAATGAACCACATCCTTGTAAAAAAATTATTGCGAATATGCTTGCTTTAATTCTTAATTTTTACAACAATAGAAGTGTATTTAATATAACTATATAAGAACCATTCATAAAATTTATGCTCAATAAAACTGTTCCAGATTTCGAACTTCCTGCAACTAGCGGTCATTCATTCAAACTATCTGACTACATTGGTAAAAACCTCATTGTCTACTTCTATCCAAAAGACTCGACTCCGGGATGTACAACACAAGGCATGGAATTCAGAGATTTATATAGCGAGTTCCAAGCAGCCAGTACTGAAATAGTCGGCGTCTCTCGTGACAGCCTTAAGTCGCATGAAAACTTTAAAGCTAAGTTTAGCTTTCCGTTCGAACTGTTATCAGACTCTGAAGAAAAAGCCTGCCAAATTTTTGATGTCATTAAAATGAAAAATATGTATGGTAAACAAGTACGTGGCATACAGCGGAGTACTTTTGTCATCGATAAAAATGGCATGCTTATTCAAGAGTGGCGTAAAGTAAAGGTAGCTGACCATGTAGAAGAAGTGCTGGCATTCGTAAAATCGATTTAATTATTTTATGACTCAAATTTAATATCCAAGTTTATTTAATAACCTAAGAAAGCTCATGACAAAAAAGAACACGGCAAACGCAAAACTTTTTGTGCTCGATACAAACGTACTCATGCATGACCCTTCATCACTCTTTAGGTTTGAGGAACATGATATATTTTTGCCAATGGTGACACTTGAGGAGCTAGATAATAATAAAAAAGGCCTCACAGAGGTTGCCCGAAATGCAAGACAAGCCAGCCGTTACTTGGAAGAAATTGTTGGTACTGATTTAATTGATTTAGAAAAAGGCTGCCCACTGGGGATTCAAGGTAACCGTCATGTTGCTGGCCGATTATTTTTACAAACCAACCAAGTTGACACCAACCTCCCAGGCCTAGCTGGTAGCAAAGCTGATAATCAAATTATTAGTGTTGTCCTCCACCTACATCAACAGCACACTGATCGTGAAGTTGTACTGGTGAGTAAAGACATCAATATTCGCATTAAAGCCCGCGCAATGGGTCTTGCCGCAGAAGATTACTTTAACGATAAAGTATTACAAGACACCGAACTCCTACACAGCGGCAGTAAGCAGTTACCTAAAGACTTCTGGGATAACCATAGTAAAGATATGGAGTCGTGGCAAGAATCAGGCAATATGTTTTACCGCATCACAGGGCCACTAGTCAGCAGCTTCATGATTAACGAGTTTCTTTTCTATGACTACGAAAAGCCTTTTCATGCCATTGTCCGTAAAGTTGAAAATAATAATGCAGTACTAGAAGTCATTCAGGATCACACCAATCCTAAACATAATGTATGGGGCATTACAGCGCGCAATCCTGAACAAAACTTTGCTTTAAATTTACTCATGGATCCTGAAATTGATTTTGTTACTCTGCTTGGTCAAGCTGGCACAGGGAAAACGTTGCTGACATTAGCCGCAGCTCTCACACAAACACTGGATAAAAAAACCTATTCAGAAATTATTATGACTCGCGTTACTGTTCCAGTTGGTGAGGACATTGGTTTCCTACCGGGGACTGAGGAAGAGAAAATGGGACCCTGGATGGGCGCCTTAGAAGATAATTTAGACGTATTGAATCAAACAGATGAAGATGCTGGGGAGTGGGGTCGTGCGGCAACACAAGATTTAATCCGAACACGCATTAAAGTAAAGTCTCTCAACTTTATGCGCGGCCGTACGTTTTTAAAAAAATTCTTGATTATTGATGAAGCGCAAAATTTAACGCCTAAGCAGATGAAAACGCTGATTACACGTGCAGGGCCTGGAACAAAAGTGGTTTGTTTAGGTAATATTGAACAAATCGACACGCCTTATTTGACAGAAGGTAGCTCCGGTTTAACCTATGTTGTAGACCGCTTTAAAGGCTGGCCATATAATGGCCATATGACACTCATCCGTGGTGAACGCTCTCGATTGGCTGATTTTGCGGCAGAGGTTTTATAAAACCAAAATTAAAATGCCCTCTAAAAAACCAAGTAGCTCAACGTAGTGGCTAATAAATTCTATATTATCTTGATTGCGCAGTTCCTATCTGCGCTGGCTGATAATGCACTCCTTTTTGCAGCAATTGCCATGCTAGCTTCTATATCTGCGCCGCTATGGCACACGCCGTTATTGCAACAATTCTTTGTCATTTCATATATCCTTCTGGCACCTTTCGTCGGTCCGATTGCAGATGCATTTCCTAAAGGTAGCGTGATGTTCTTTACGAACTTAGTAAAGGTGATTGGTTGTTTAGCCATGATCTTAGGCATGCACCCTTTATTCGCATATGGCATTGTTGGGATTGGTGCCGCCGCTTACTCTCCAGCCAAATATGGCATCATGACTGAGTTATTACCGAGTGCGCAACTAGTTGAAGCCAATGGTTGGATGGAAGGTTCTACTGTTATTGCGATTATTCTAGGTACGATATTAGGTGGCTTTGCCAGTGAGAGTCTGGATGCGGCCATGTGGCTCATTGGTGGTTTATACCTAACTGCTTCCGTGTTTAACTACTTTATTCCCAAGCTTCCTATTGATCATAAGCTAGAACAAAAGTCACTCAAGTACATTTTAAAGGACTTCAGACACGCTTTCTTTGCTTTGTGGAAAGATCCCTTAGGGCAAGTATCATTAGCGGTTACTACGCTATTCTGGGGCGCTGGGGCCACACTTAAATTTGTGGTCATCACTTGGGCCATCTTGGCTTTAGACTTTACGTTTAAAGAGTCTTCATACCTAATTGCAACTGTCGGCGTTGGCATTGCCATTGGCGCTTTTTTCGCATCAAAATATATCACTTTAGAGAAGTCGGTAAAAGTATTACCTGCAGGCATTATCATGGGCGTATTAGTCATTGCTATGATCTTTACGACGCATTGGATAGTGGCTGGCTTTATCCTACTATTAATTGGTGCATTGAGCGGCTTTTTCGTCGTACCGCTCAACGCATTATTACAGCATAGAGGCCACCACTTGATTGGTCCAGGTCACTCTATCGCCGTACAAAACTTCAATGAGCATATTGGCATACTCATCATGTTAGGTATTTACTTACTCATGGTGCGGGCCGACATTCACATTAACACCATCACGATTGCATTTGGCGCATTTATCATCATCAGCATGAGCATCATCAATCGCGTTTATCGAAACATTCAAATCTCAGATCAATAAAACCGCACCATTCAACTAAATTCAACCGATTAATGTAACTTAACGTGTGGTTCCGTTCTTCTCGAAATAAATCGTCCTAATGATTGTAGAAATACTGAGAAGAATCCATGCAATGCTACCAAATGCATCTGATAGAGAGAACGATACATCAATCGTGCTATCAATCCTTCTATATACATAGAACCTCCAGCAAGCGCACCCATTAAACTGCCCACTGTTGTGTAGCGCCCTAAATTAACAAGTGATCCATAATCTCTATATTTGTACGTAGGAAGCTTTTTCTTACCAGCAACCCTAGCCTTCATCGTTTTAACCAGTGTCGAGGCTTGTTGGTGTGCTGCCTGCGCTCGTGGCGGCACATTCCCTGTATGCCCGAGCCAAGGACAAGCCGCACAATCACCGAATGCAAAAACATTGGGATCCAATGACGTTTGTAACGTTTGTTCAACCACCAATTGATTAATACTATTAGTTTCTAACCCAGCTATATTTTTTAGAAAATCTGGCGCTTTGATACCAGCAGCCCACACAACAAGTGCCGAAGGAATAAATCGCCCACTATGTGTATGAACACCTTTAGCAGTCACCTCTATCACACGTTCAGATGTGTTGACTTGCACGCCCAGCTTTTTTAACTCCAATTCAACAGAGTTAGCAAGCTTTCTAGGTAATGCTGGAAGCAACTGTTCACTCGCTTCGATAATAGAAATCTTAATGTCTTTTTCTGCATCAACATTATCTAAACCATACGCAGCCAGCTCACGCGTTGTATTATGTAATTCAGCAGCTAGCTCAACACCCGTAGCACCTGCACCTACAATAGCAACATCTAACTGGCCTGCTTCAATAGGTGTCACCTGTGTTTGCGCTCTTACTAACGAGTTATGCAGTTTGCGATGAAACTTTTCTGCCTGAACTTGTGTATCCAATGCAATAGAATGTTTGTTTGCACCTTTAACACCAAAATCATTGGTTGTACTACCAATGGCAATAACCAAGCTATCGTAAGGAATACCTCTTGCTGGAATCACTTCGAACCCATACTCATCATGATACGGATCAAGCAGCACTTCCTTCTTCTTTCTATCTAGGCCATTCATTCGGCCTAAACGAAATTTAAAGTGATGCCAATGGGCCTGTGCAAGATAATTTAATTCGTGCTTTTCAGGATCCATGCTCCCAGCAGCAATCTCATGTAATAACGGCTTCCATACGTGCGTACGTCCACTATCAATCAGCGTAATTACTGCCTTATTTTTTCTTCCAAGCGAATCGCCTAGGCTAGTTGCAAGCTCTAAGCCACCTGCTCCACCACCAACGATAACGATATGATGTAATTTTTCAGCTGTCATATTCATTCTTTTCTTTTACTCTATTGTGGGCACCAAACAAAAACGCGCTTACGAATATGCAGTCGGTAAGCGCGTTAATTATAAACCAGGGTTAAATTATTCTAACCATGTTTTGCCATCAGTACCTTCATATTTAGTACGAATAAATGCAATTGCCTGCAAAATCTCATCAGTCGTTAAGCCATCACCCGTATGGCCTGGCAATTGTTTATGCCATTTAAACATCATACCTTTTTGAGATTTGCCTGGTGTACCGCCAGCAATCGTTTCAAACATACCTTTGTCAGTCGCATTTTTAGCATAAACCCATTGGTTATCCCATTGGCTTTGACCACCTTCAGGCTGCTTTTTCAAGCCTGGCGCCATCACGCCCTCTAAGTTACCACCGTGACAACCGGTACAGTTGTTGTAGTTGTATGCTCTTTTGCCTAATTTTTTAAGCGCTTTAGCATCTTGTGCAAAAATCTCATTGTATGAATTCTGACATGTTTCTAAAAATATTTTCGCTGCATCTGAATCTTCAGCAGTTACTTTAATATTGAGTGGGCTTCCATCAATCGTTGACACTAAAATGCATCCAGCTCCAGATGAAGCCTTGGTTTCTGGTGCGGCAGCATCATCTTTACCGCCACAGGCAGTCAGCATTGCTGCAAATGCCATTACAGCAATACTAATTCTCATATAGTCCATTCCTTACCCCTAGATTTATTAATTGCAATGACTGGCTTGCACTTTGTTTATTTTTTTAAATGCACTAATCATAATAGTTTACCTCTTAATTGAAAATAATCAAAAAAAACGGTCACACTTAATGTGTAACCGTTTTTGATATTACTGCTAAATAATTTGAATTAATTTAACCAAGTTTTTCCATCTTTGCCAGCATAAAAAGTACGGACATAAGCAACTGCCTGCAGAATCTCATCAGTCGTTAAGCCATCACCAGTATGTCCTTCAATCTGGTTATGCCAAATGAACATATTACCTTTAGCTGATTTACCTGGTGTACCTCCAGCAATCGTTTCAAACATGCCTTTGTCAGTTGCATTTTTAGCATATATCCACATGTTATCCCATTGACTTTGACCACCTTCAGGCTGCTTTCGCAGACCTGGTGCCATAACACCCTCTAATTTACCACCGTGACAACCAGTACAGTTGTTGTAGTTGTATGCTCTTCTACCTAATTTTTTAAGCGCTTTAGCATCTTTTGCAAAAATCTCATTGTATGGATTTTTACATGTTTCCAAAAATGTTTTTGCTGCATCTGAATCTTCAGCCGTTACTTTAATTTTCAATGGACTGCCATCTTTTGTCGAAACAAAATCGCAAGCAGCACTAGCTTGAAAAGAAAAAGCCATACCTGCAATTGTTAATAAGCCACCAACTAAAGTTGACTTAAATGTGTTCTTACCTAACATGTGATCTCCTTGTGTCTACTTAATAAAATAAGCATCGTTTTTTATATACTTAAACCGTGTCAAACCACTTACACTCATTTGACGAATAATGAATTATTTGGTTCACAGAACTTTTGATTTTGTCTAACTCAAATAAGGCAAACATTTTACTAAACTTTTGCTAACTAGTCACCATTCTTTAGATGTTTCTTTTTGTTATTTTTAAATGTTTGCATAATATTGTCGTCTGCAATCACAGGGACAGTTAGAATACCGTAGTCAGATAG